>JAEEGF011762672.1_pt1 | contig 32735 bp, 27 predicted proteins | sample 9134171 | NCBI WGS metagenome assembly JAEEGF01 (sample SAMN16246542, study PRJNA631951) | gut metagenome | biome: gut microbiome; feature: rumen; material: AP-attached | host: Bos | place: Iran: Karaj | collected 2018-10
ATTGCAGAGGACACAACTATTTATATCAAAGGTATTATCATTGATTCCGACTGTATCATAGAGATTACAGATAATGGTCGTGGCATGAATGAAGAAGAACTGGAGATGCTCAGAAAAAAGATAGCAGGTGAAATAGAAACCAGCGGTAGTTCAAGTAACGGTATTGGATTAAAGAATGTTGAGGATAGATTAAAAATGGCCTATGGCCCAGGCTACGGAATAGAAGTGGCTGCTATGGAAGGATGCTATACGAAGGTAAGCATCAAAATTCCTATGATTGAGATAGATGTAAACGAGGGGAATTCATGAATAAAATACTAGTTGTTGAAGATGAAAAGCTAATAAGACAGGGAATCTCTGCAATGATTAAAAGAAGTGGGGTCCCATATGAAGAGGTAATAGAGTGCAGTAATGGCTTGCAAGCCTTGGATATACTGAAGACTACCAGGATTGACGTGATGCTGACAGATATTAGAATGCCAAAGATGAATGGGATTGAATTGGTTCAGGCGGTGCAGGAGCTGGATAATCCTCCTCTTTCAGTGGCAGTCAGTGGCTATGATGATTTTTCCTACGCAGTAGAAATGATGAGACAGGGAGTAAGGGAGTATATCTTAAAGCCTGTTGAAAGAGATAAGCTGAAGGAAGTTCTTACAAAGCTTGATGAGGAACTGAATAATCGAAGACTAGACGAGGAAAAGACAGAGCTTACTGATACAAAGCTTTTGAAGTATTTTCTTCAGGATAGTGGAACAACCTCTGATGACATCAAGCTTATAGCTAAAAAAATAAAGGATGAGGTTGGGCAGCAGTATAATGTGTATGTTGCTCCTATTGGCAGTCTTCCAGAAGAAAAGTGTGGAATTCTTCTAAAAAACGTTTTGGGATCCAATGTTATGATAGTTTCATCAGAGAGAACTATTCATAACATAAGATATGTTGGTGTCAGTGATTCCTATTCAGATGCATCGGATTTAAAAAAGGCATACACTCAGGCAAGGGATAGAAGAATGGAAGCTTTTTTGCAGAATATGAGTGTAGTAGATGAGGACTTACCTGAAATTCCGGAAATGCTATTGCAATCAGCTCAGAAATACACAGATAAAAAATCCATATCTGCCCGAGTGCAATTGATGGGTACAGATAGAACAAAAGACCTTAAAAAGGAGTGGGATGGCTTATTTATTGCTGCAATAAGAGGACAGATTCCGGCTTCTGATTTTTTAGATTCGATTGAATTTTTTATTACTGAGTTCACGGGAACTTTTAGAGAAGAAGTACCGGTAGAGCTTAAAAATGTAATGGAGATTGATTGCCTTGATATTTACCGAGAGAAATTTATGAGCTTTATTTTGGAGAGACAATCAGAGTTTATGCTAAAAAATGATTCTGATAATACCTCTTCAAAAATGCAGGAAGCCATTAAATACATAAAGGAAAATTATTCAACAGATTTGAATATGGCAGTTGTAAGCAACCATATATCAATGAATTATTCATTGTTTTCCACAGAGTTTAAAAACTTTACAGGCACTAATTTTGTCACCTATGTAAAGGATCTTAGAATGGCAGAGGCAAAGGAACTTTTGGCCAATACAGACTTAAAGGTAAATGAGATTTCTGCCAAGGTCGGATATGACAATGAAAAACATTTTATGAAAAGCTTCAAATCCTATGTTGGGGTGTCACCAACCGAATATAGAAAGAATGCAAGTGCTTTGCGATAAGGTTTATAATGTGTTAAACTAAGGCAGACTTTTGAGGAGGGATTTTAAGACATGAAAAAAAGATTATTAGCATTAGTTTTAATATGCACAATGGCCTTTTCTCTTTCTGCCTGTGGAAAGAAAGAAGACAAAGCTGAAACTAAGACAGAGAAGACAGATAAAACCAGCAAAAAGAAGGTTGCTGATATCGAATATGATGTAGACGAATTTGTTAAGCTTGGAGAGTATAAGAATCTCGAAATCACATTGGATGGAGAGTACGAGTACTCGGATGAGGGCTTTGATAAATACGTTCAGACAACCATCGAAGATGCAGCAATCTATGTTGAGGATTCAGAGGCAAAAGAAATCAAAGAAGATTCTATCGTTAACGTTGATTATGTAGGTTCACAGGATGGAGTTGCATTTGATGGCGGTTCAGCTGAGGATCAGCTTATCGATGTTGGAAATAACAGCTCTGCAACAGGTGGCGGATATATTGAGGGCTTCACAGCAGGTCTTGTTGGTCACACTGTTGGCGAAGAGGTTGCCTATGAGGTTACTTTCCCAGCAGATTATGGCAATGCTGATTTAGCTGGCCAGACAGTTATTTTTACATTCCAGGTAAATTATATTGCAAAGAGCATTAATTCAAAGAAGGACCTTACAGATGAAATCGTTTCAGACAAGTTCGGTTATGACACAGTTGATGCTTATATGGATTTCTTAAAGACTCAGTATGAATCAAGTCTTGAGAGCAATCTTAAAAACGACAAGCAGACAGCAGTTTTAAATGCTGTAATCAATGGTAGCAAGGTATCCTCTATTCCAGAGGCTCTTAGCCAGGCCAGATTAGATATGTACCTTAATGTATATAACAAGCAGTACGAATCATACGGAACTACTGCAAAGGAATACTTCGAGTCTATGGGACAGGATTATGATGCTTATGTAGAAAGCATGAAGACAAGCATTCAGGAATCTACAGAGACAGAACTTATTCTTGAGGCTATTGCAAAGGCTGAGGGAATCGAAATCGACGAGGATGGCTACAAAACATTCATCCAGGGTATTCTTTCATCATCAGGAGCTACAGATGAGACAAGCTTCTATGAGGTATATGATGTAGATGGATACTCAGGCGAGAGATACTTCCGTCAGGCATATCTTACACAGAAGGCTTTGGATTTCTGTATTGACAATGCTAGTTATACAGGCGCACCTGCTGCTGCAGAATAGGAAAATACTTTATATTTTACCTGACCTGTAGTATAATTTATTAATCTTAGGGTTACTATGAGTAGTAGCTGTTTATAGAAAAGGAGATTTAATTATGGAACACATCAAAACATTAAATACTGCAAGATTACAGAACACTGTTAAAGAAGGCGGATGTGGCGAGTGCCAGACATCATGCCAGTCAGCTTGCAAGACTTCTTGTACAGTTGGTAACCAGAGCTGTGAGCACTCTAAGTAATTGCTCATTTTTTAAGAAGTAATATTTTGCACAGACCGGTCCTCGCTAGTTTTGGTGGGGAACGGTCTATTGTGCGTTTATGAAAGGACATTTTTTAGTGATTCACCAGTTTAAAAACAACGGTTACAATATCGTAATCGACATTAATAGTGGTGCCATCCATGTTGTAGACGAAATTACATACGATTTCTTAGCTTTCTGGCAGGAGCAGGGAAAGGATCAGGCACTCATTCAGATGAAGAACAGCCATCCAGAGGTTTCTGAGACAGAGCTTTCAGAAATCCAGTCAGAAATTGAACAGCTCATTTCAGAGGGAGCACTTTTTACAGAGGACAATTACGAGCCAAGGATTGCTGATTTTACAGCACGTCCTACAGTTGTTAAGGCTCTTTGCTTACATATAACCCACGATTGCAATCTTGCTTGCAAGTATTGCTTCGCAGAAGAGGGTGAATACCACACAGGAAAGCGCGAGCTTATGACTTACGAGGTAGGTAAGCAGGCACTTGATTTCCTTGTTGCTAATTCAGGCAGCAGAAGAAATCTCGAGGTTGATTTCTTCGGTGGGGAACCTCTTATGAACTGGCAGGTAGTTAAGGATTTAGTTGCCTACGGTCGCTCAATTGAAAAGGAGCACAATAAAAACTTTAGATTTACACTCACCACAAACGGTGTGTTGCTAAATGATGAGATTCAGGAATTTGCAAATAAGGAAATGGCTAATGTGGTTCTTAGCTGCGATGGTCGCCCAGAAATTCACAATCTCATGCGCCCATTCAAAAAGGGTGCACCAAGCTACGAACTTGTTATGCCAAAGTTCAAAAAGCTTGCTGATTCCCGTAATCAGGACAGATATTATATTCGTGGTACTTTCACCCGCAATAATCTTGATTTTTCAAAGGATGTTATCCATCTTGCAAATGAAGGCTTTAAACAGATTTCAGTTGAGCCTGTAGTTGCACAGGAGACAGACGATTATGCACTTCGTGAAGAGGATTTACCAAAGCTTTTCGAAGAGTACGATTCACTTTGTGCCGAGATGATGCGTCGTCAGGGAACTGATGAGGACTTCAATTTCTTCCACTTTATGATTGATTTGGAAGGTGGTCCTTGTGTTTACAAGCGTCTTTCAGGATGCGGTTCAGGAACAGAATATATGGCGGTTACACCTACTGGTGAGCTTTATCCTTGTCATCAGTTTGTTGGAAACACAGATTTCTGTCTTGGTGATGTTTGGAACGGAGTTCAGAAAAAGGATGTTGTAAATCAGTTTAAGCATTGCAATGTATACGCAAAAGAAGAATGCAAGAACTGTTTCGCAAGATTCTATTGCAGCGGGGGATGTGCAGCAAATGCATATAATTTCACAGGAAGTATTCTTGGAAATTATCACGTAGGTTGCGAGCTTCAAAAGAAGCGTGTGGAGTGTGCTATTGCTTTAAAGGTACACAACGCAGAGGTAAACGAAACAAAAGAAGCGTAAAGCTTCTTTAGACTGCTAAGCAGTTATATTTTACAGATAGGAGAATAAATAATGAAACGTTTAAAAAAAGGACAGGGGATTGCCTGGCTGGTTGCGTTTGTAGCTATTCTTGGTTTACTTGGATATTACGCATTCACAGTTATTACAGGCACAATTAAAGAGAATGATGACAGCCTAAAGCTTGGTCTTGACCTTGATGGTGGTGTCAGCATTACATACGAGGCAGTTGGAGACAAGCCTACAGATGAGCAGATGGCAGATACAATTCTCAAGCTCCAGCAGCGTATCGAAAATGACCTTGGCGAGGAAAGCGCAACTACAGAAGCAAATGTTTATCGCGTAGGTGATGACAGAATCACAGTTGAGATTCCTGGCGTTTCAGATGCTAATGCATTATTGGAGGAGTTAGGTACTCCAGGTACACTTTATTTCATTGCACAGAAGGACAATGAAGGAAACGAGAACTACAGCTATGGCACAACAGAAGATGGAAAGCCAGGATATGTTCTCAATTATGACATCCAGACACTTATGGACAATGGTTCAGTTATCTGTACTGGTAAGGAAGTAACAGCAGCTCAGGGCAGAGCTCAGCAGGATCAGACTACTAGCGCTACAAAGTACGTTGTTACATTACAGTTCAACGATGAAGGAACAAAGGCATTTGGCGATGCTACAACAGTAGCAGCAGTTGCTGGTGAGACAATCGGTATCTACTATGATGGTCAGTTTGTTTCAGTTCCAAAGGTAAACGAAGCTATCACATCTGGAAATTGTGAGATTAGTGGTATGTCTTCAATGGAAGAAGCTGAAAAGCTTGCTTCATATATTCGTATCGGTGGTCTTGATATCGAGCTTAAGGAATTAGAGTCACAGGTTGTAGGTGCTCAGCTTGGTGCTGATGCTCTTAGAACATCACTTATTGCAGCAGGCGTAGGTCTTGCACTTGTAATGGTATTCCTTATCATTATGTATCTTGTTCCTGGTGTAACAGCTTCACTTGCTCTTGCACTTTATACAGCAATGCTTGTTAGCATTCTTAAGGCTTTCGATATCACACTTACACTTCCAGGTATCGCAGGTATGATTCTTTCAATCGGTATGGCAGTAGATGCTAACGTAATCGTATTTGCACGTATCCGTGAAGAGATTAAGAGTGGTCGTCCGGTTGTTTCAGCTGTTGAGACAGGTTTCTCAAAGGCTCTTTCAGCTATCCTTGATGGAAACATCACAACACTTATTGCAGCAGCAGTACTTGGTATTCTTGGATCTGGTACAGTAAAGGGATTCGCAATTACTCTTGCACTTGGTGTTGTTTTATCAATGTTTACAGCACTTGTTATTACAAGAATTCTTATTAATTCTTTCTATGCACTTGGTATTCGTTCACCAAAGGCATACGGAGAGGCAAAGGAGCCATCTAAGTTCGACTTTGTTGGCAAGAAGGCAGTATTTATTGGTATTTCAGTTGCTATTATCGCAGCAGGCTTTATCACAATGGGTGTATTTAAGGCAAAGAGTGGTTCAGGTCTTAATTACTCACTTGAGTTCCTTGGTGGTACATCAACAACAGTTGATTTCAACGAGACATATTCACTTGCAGACTTAGATGCAAAGGTTGTACCAGAAATCGCTAAGACACTTGGTATCAGCGAAGGAAGCATCCAGACAACAACAGTAGATGGAAGCAATCAGGCTATCTTCAAGACACGTACACTTTCACTTGAAGAGAGAACATCACTTAATGAGATGTTTGAGAACAATTACAACGTTAAGGAAGAGTCAATTACATCTCAGAGTATTGGTTCTACTATCTCAGGCGAGATGCGTAGCCAGTCTACAATTGCTGTAATCGTTGCAGTACTTTGCATGCTTGTATATATTTGGTTCAGATTCAAGGACATCAGATTTGCTTCTTCAGCAATCATTGCACTTGTACACGATGTTCTTATCGTACTTGCACTTTACTCATTCGCAAGAATTTCTGTAGGTGCTGCATTTATCGCATGTATGCTTACAGTTATCGGTTACTCAGTCAACGATACAATCGTTGTATTCGACCGTATCCGTGAAAACCACAAGGCTATTAGAATTGAAAATGCTGAGACACTTAAGACACTTTGTAACGAGTCACTTGCTCAGACACTTTCACGTTCTATTTCAACATCAATCACAACAGCTATTATGGTACTTATGCTTCTCATCCTTGGTGTTTCATCAATCAGAGAGTTTGCATTACCACTTCTTGCTGGTGTAATTGCTGGTACATATTCATCAATCTTTATTGCAACACAGCTTTGGTATATCTTAAAGCTTAAGTTCGCTTCAAAGAACTAAGATTAGAACTAGGAGAAAAAACATGATAGACATTAAGTTTTTACGTGAGAATCCAGACGCAGTTAAGGAAAATATCAAAAAGAAATTTCAGGAGCACAAGCTTGGCCTTGTAGATGAGGTCATTGAGCTTGATGACAAGAGACGTGCTACTCAGCAGCAGGCTGACGATATGCGTGCTGAGATGAATAAGGCATCTAAGCAGATTGGTGCACTTATGGCTCAGGGCAAGAAGGAAGAGGCTGAGGCTGCAAAGGCTGAGGTTGCTGAGCTCAAGCAGAAGATCAAGGATTTAGAGCCAGTTGAGAAGGAGCTTGCTGATAAGGTAGAGGAAATCATGATGAAGATTCCTAACATTATCGATCCTAGCGTTCCAATTGGTCCAGACGATTCTTGCAACGTTGAAATCGAAAAGTTTGGTGAGCCAGTGGTTCCTGATTTTGAGATTCCTTATCATACAGATATCATGGAAAGATTCAATGGTATCGATTTAGATGCAGCTGGCAAGGTTGCAGGTAATGGTTTCTATTACCTTATGGGAGATATTGCTCGTCTTCATTCAGCAGTTATCTCTTATGCACGTGATTTCATGATTGATAGAGGCTTTACATATTGTATTCCACCTTTCATGATTCGTTCAAACGTAGTTACTGGTGTTATGTCATTCGAGGAAATGGATGCAATGATGTACAAGATTGAGGGCGAGGATCTTTACCTCATCGGTACTTCAGAGCATTCTATGATTGGTAAGTTCATTGATACACTCAATGATGAAGCTAATCTTCCATACACACTTACAAGCTACAGCCCTTGCTTCAGAAAGGAAAAGGGCGCACACGGTATTGAAGAGCGTGGTGTATATCGTATCCACCAGTTCGAAAAGCAGGAGATGATCGTTGTATGTAAGCCAGAGGATTCAAAGATGTACTATGACAAGCTTTGGCAGAATACAGTAGATTTATTCCGTAGCTTAGACATTCCAGTACGTACACTTGAGTGTTGTTCAGGAGATTTAGCAGACCTTAAGGTTAAGTCTTGTGACGTAGAGGCTTGGTCACCACGTCAGAAGAAGTACTTTGAGGTAGGTAGCTGCTCAAATCTTGGAGATGCTCAGGCACGTCGTCTTAAGATTCGTGTTAAGGGCGAGGATGGAAACAAGTATTTCGCTCACACACTTAACAACACAGTTGTTGCTCCACCACGTATGCTCATCGCATTCCTTGAGAACAACTTACGTGCAGATGGTAGCGTAGCTATTCCAAAGGCTCTTCAGCCATATATGGGTGGAAAAGAGGAACTTATTCCCGTAAAGTAAAATTCGTCTATTGACAAATTGTCAATATGGATATAATATCTGCAAGATATAAGGCGGTAGGCATCAAGCTCATATATTTCTTTAGTGAGACATTTAGTCGAGCGGAGAAATATATGGCTTGTAGCCGTAACCGCCATTTTTGGGGTTTTTTACAATGTAGTTTATTGTAAGAATTAAGAAAGAGAAGTTTATGTCAGTTCAAAGTAGAGAAGATATTAGAAATATTGCCATTATCGCACACGTAGATCATGGTAAAACTACACTTGTAGATGAGCTTTTAAAGCAGTCTGGTGTATTTAGAGAGAATCAGGAAGTTGCAGAACGTGTTATGGATTCGAATGATATCGAGCGTGAGCGTGGTATCACAATCCTTTCAAAGAACACAGCTGTATATTACAAAGATACAAAGATTAATATCATAGACACACCAGGTCATGCTGATTTTGGTGGCGAGGTAGAGCGTGTACTTAAGATGGTAAACGGTGTTGTTCTTGTAGTAGATGCATTTGAAGGTGCAATGCCACAGACAAAGTTCGTTCTTATGAAGGCACTTGACCTTGATTTACCAGTTATTGTTTGTATTAACAAAATCGATAGACCAGAGGCTCGTCCAGATGAGGTTATCGACGAAGTATTAGAGCTCTTCATGGACCTTGATGCTTCTGATGAGCAGCTTGATTGTCCATTTATTTATGCATCAGCAAAGGAAGGTTTTGCAATCAGAGATCTTAATGAAGAGCACAAGGATATGACAGCTCTCTTTGAGACAATCGTTGATTATATTCCAGCTCCTACAGGTGATCCAGAGGCACCTACACAGGTACTTATTTCTACTATCGATTACAATGAGTATGTTGGACGTATCGGTATCGGTAAGGTAGAAAACGGTTCTATTAAGGTAAATCAGGATGCTATCGTTGTTAATGCACACGATCCTGAAAAGAGCAATAAGGTTCGTATTTCAAAGCTTTTTGAGTATGATGGACTTAATAAAGTAGATGTTACAGAGGCTAATATTGGTTCAATTGTAGCAATCTCAGGTATTTCAGATATTCACATTGGTGATACAATCTGTTCTGTAGATGCACCAAATCCTATTCCTTTCCAGAAGATTTCTGAGCCTACTATTTCAATGAATTTCATTGTAAATGATAGCCCACTTGCTGGCCAGGAAGGAAAGTATGTTACATCACGTCACATTCGTGAGCGTCTTATGAAGGAGCTTAATACTGACGTTTCACTCCGTGTAGAGGATACAGATTCGCCAGATTCACTTAAGGTTTCTGGACGTGGTGAGCTTCACTTATCAGTTCTTATAGAGAATATGCGTCGTGAAGGCTTCGAGTTTGCTGTATCAAAGGCAGAGGTTCTTTACAAGGAAGACGAAAAGGGCCACAAGCTTGAGCCAATGGAGCGTGCATATGTTGATGTTCCAGATGAGTTTACTGGAGCAGTTATTGAGAAGCTTTCTCAGAGAAAGGGTGAGCTTCAGAATATGACACCTATCGCAGGTGGATATACTCGTATCGAGTTTAAGATTCCTTCACGTGGTCTTATTGGATATCGTGGAGAATTCATGACAGATACAAAAGGAAATGGTATAATTAATACAATTTTCGACGGTTATGAGCTTTACAAGGGAGATATCTCTTATCGTAAGTTAGGAAGCCTTATTGCTTTCGAGACTGGAGAGTCAGTTACTTACGGTCTTTTCTCAGCTCAGGATCGTGGTACTCTTTTCATCGGACCAGGTGAAAAGGTATACTCAGGTATGGTTATTGGTCAGTGCTCACGTGCAGAGGATGTGGAGCTTAATGTATGTAAGAAGAAGCATCTTACAAATACTCGTTCTTCATCTGCTGATGAGGCACTTACACTTGTTCCACCTAGAGTACTTAGCCTTGAGCAGGCATTAGATTTCATCGATGTTGATGAGTTATTGGAGGTTACTCCAGAATCTCTTCGTATCAGAAAGAGAATTCTTGATCCAACACTTAGAAAGAGAGCTAGCTTTAAGAAATAAGGAGACTTATGGAAAAGGGAATTGTTCAAGTATACTATGGAACTGGGCAAGGAAAGTCAGCAGCGGCTTTGGGACAGGCTATTCGCTATGCTTCAGAGGGCCGAAGCACTACTATCATTCAGTTCCTTAAATCCGAAACAAATACTGATTACTTAAGTAAGCTTGAGCCAGAAATTAAGCTTTTTAGATTTGAGCGCTCAAAAGATAGTTTTGCAGATCTTACAGAGGATCAAAAGCACGAGGAAGTTTTAAATATTCAAAACGGCTTAAATTATGCAAAAAAGGTTTTGGGAACAGGCGAAAGTGATTTAGTTATTCTTGATGAAGTTCTTGGTGTAGTAGATGAGGGAATCGTTCCAGAGCAGGATATTTTGAGTGCTCTTGAGGGTCGTTCATATTCTACTAATGTCATAATGACAGGATTAAATATTACAAAAGGAATATTCGAAATTGCTGACAGTGTTTTAAATTTAAAACCTGAAAAGTAATTTCATAGAACTGCCATGGGCATTCTGCCCGTATACATGGCAGTTCTTTGTTTATAAATAAAGAATGAGGTGAATAATATGACAAAAGTGGTTATGCATGGATGCAATGGACACATGGGAAGAGTAATTACTGATATTTGCAAGTCTGACTCAGATGTAACAATCGTTGCAGGAGTTGACAAGTTTAAGGGAATAGACAATGAATATCCAGTATTCGATTCTTTGGATCAGGTTGATGTAGACTATGATGTAGTAATCGATTTTTCTACAGCATCAGCAGTAGATGGTCTTTTAGATGTTTGTGAGAAAAACAATAAACCAGTAGTTCTTTGTACTACAGGATTAGACGAGAATATGCTGGCACATGTAGATTCAGCAAGCAAAAAGATAGCAATCCTTCGTTCTGCTAACATGTCCTTAGGAATCAACACATTGTTTGATTTATGCAAAAAGGCCACTCAGATTTTTGCAGATGCTGGTTTTGATATTGAAATAGTAGAAAAACACCACAATCAAAAGTTAGATGCACCAAGTGGTACTGCACTTGCTCTTGCAGATGCTTGTAATGATGCTTTGGAAGAAAAGTATGATTATTGCTATGGTCGTGCAGACAGAAGAGAGAAACGTCCAAAGAATGAAATAGGAATTTCTGCTGTACGAGGTGGAAATATTGTTGGTGAGCATGAAGTGATTTTTGCTGGCCTAGATGAGGTTATCACTATTAAACATACTGCATATTCAAAGAGTGTTTTCGCAAAGGGTGCAGTAGAGGCAGCTAAATTCCTTGCTGGAAAGTCAGCAGGACTTTACGATATGAAGGAAGTAATAGCAGAAAAATAAGAGGTGCGTATGTACATTCAACTAAATTCACAAATTATATGCTATGAAAAGACCGGGGAAGGTTCCCCGGTTATTCTGTTGCATGGAAATAGAGAAGATCATCACATCTTTGACAAGCTTACAGAGCGCCTTGAAAGAGAACACACTGTCTATGCTATGGATACAAGAGGTCATGGTGAGAGCGCTACTCCAAAAGAGTACCATTATGGTGATATGGCCAATGATGTTATTAATCTGATAGATGCGTTAGACATCCAGAAACCATATATTTTAGGATATTCTGATGGAGGAATAATTGCTCTTTTAGTTGCAATGAAAGCGGGGGGATTATTATCTGGTATTATTTGTTGTGGAGCCAATCTTTCACCAGCTGGTTTACATCACAAAGATATCAGAGAAATAAAGAAGGAATATAAAAGAGATAACGATCCTAGGACTCTCCTTATGCTACAGGAGCCTAATATTGAGCCTTCAGATCTTAGAAATATCAGGGTTCCAGCTATGATAATTGCAGGAGAAAAGGATTGCGTTAGACAAAAGGAAACAGAAAAGATAGCTGATAGTATCCCAGGGGCTATACTTAAAATACTTCCTGGTGAGACTCACGATAGTTATATTATTCAAAAAGATACATTATACCCAATTATTAATAATTTTATTAGCAAATATTAATGGTTGTATATTTTCCAATCTGATAGTATAATTGTTATAAATCTGTGAATATTTTGTGGCTCGCTACATAAATATAACGGATTTGAGAATGATGGAAAAATGTTTATGATTGGAAATTAAGATGATTAATGAAAGAAAGGCCGTATATAATCTCGGCAAGATAATATACAACTTAATGCTTAGCTGTTGTGCCATAATATTAGTGGTATGCTTTATAACTACCAGTGATAAATCTGAAATTGATACTCCAATGGTAGAGATAAAGCCTTATACCGTTGCTAATCTAGAAGATGGTTCAAAAGAGTATTTCTTTGATCTTACTGATTTTGATAGTAGGTACTCAGGAGTGATGTTCTTTACTTCCCATCAGTCTGTTGTGGCATATAATTCAGGACGTCCAGTTTATTCATTTACTAAAACTGGAGGTTTTTGGGGCTCTACTACAGGGTCAACATACAATTTTATTTCAGTAAATGAAAAGATGATAAATGTAGCTGTTATCATCAAGCCAATGTATGATGTTGTTGCTGATAAGGTGCCAACATTTTATGTAGGGTCATTATATCAAATGTACGATGATTTAGTTAAGAATTCTATTGTAAACTTTTGCATAAGTCTTCTCATTATCATCTTTAGTATAATTCTTTTTTCATACTATATTGTTTTGCATAAAAAATTAAATCTTGGCAAAGAGCTTATTTTCTTAGCGTTCTTTGTGTTTTTTGTAGGATTATGGACTTTAAATGAGACTGATTTAGCTGTTCTTATTGTAGGAAATCGGGTTTTAGATTCATTGATACCTTATGTATGTTTGATGATGGTAGTACCGCCATTTGTATTATTTTTTGATTCTTACCTGGGTATAAATGGTTTGTACATAAAGAAAATTGTCATTACTTTATCTATGCTAGTAACTGTTACTTGTACGGTTCTACATTTTAAAAAGATTGCAGAATTTAGAGAGACACTTATATTCATACAGCTTATGATCTTTCTGGCTCTTGTGTATGTTACTGGAGCAGTGGTTATTCAGATTATACGTAGAGATTTTTCGCGACAGGTTAGAATATGTTTAGCGGGGCTGGTTTTATTCTTTATTTCAACTGTTGTTGATATTAGAAATTATTACAACAGTGTTGGCGATGCTGATAAGATAGGCAGATATATGCTTCTTCTCTTTGTATTGCTTTTATCATGGGATTTGATTAGAGGAACAAATGAGATAATTGAAAAGGGGCGCCATGCAAAGCAGCTGGAGATATTTGCCCTTACTGATAAAATGACAGGCCTATACAATAGAAACGCTTTTGAGAGTCACGCTGACACAGAAAAAAATCTTGATGGTGTTATTGCAGTAGTTGTCGATGCTAACGGTCTTAAAATCTGTAACGATACCTACGGACACGATGCAGGTGATGAGTACATAACAATTGTTGCCGAGATATTTAACAACGTGTTTGGAAGATATGGTAACTGTTATCGTACTGGTGGAGATGAGTTTTGCTGTATTATTCCAGCGGGACGAGGCGCAAATATGGAGCGTCTTAAGAAATTATTTGTCACTAAAGTATACACTGCAAATCTTGAGGAAGATCATCAGTATGAAATTGGAGCAGCTATTGGTTCTGCCCAATATGATGAAAATGTAGATACAGATTTCCGCTCCCTTATTAAGAGAGCAGATGAGTCTATGTATGAAAATAAAAAGCGCACCAAATGCCTATAAACTTGTTAGCTACAAGTTTATTCCATTCATCCACTCTACAAGAGACTGCAACCCCTCTTCACTAAATTCTGCTGTACGGGATTGCTTTGATTCTTCTGGGGTGTTTTCTGAACTGAAAGGTCCAGGCCAAATAGTAGCTTTGAACTGATCTTCTTCAGAGTCCTCCTCACGGAATCGTTCAATTTTATAACATTTATTTTTATCGCTCCCTGTAAAAGAGGGAGCTTTTTTATAATATCCCAAAGAAAGGAGTCGTCCTCTATCTATCATAAATCAATCCTCCGATAAAATTTCATTTTCTATTCAATAGTAGCGATTTTAAAAGACTTTGTCATTAAAGAATGGTAAAATATTTATATAATTATTAATAAAGCCTTTGTTACGGGGGATTTGCTTATGGATAAGGGACGGCTTTTTAGAATTATTTGTGGTGTTATGATTGCAATAATAGCAGGCATTCTTGTTGTGATGTTTGTTAGTGACGACGCTGTTACTGCAGAGTACAGCGCTGATTTGTCAAAGGATTATGCTGATACATCCAGTTGGATGGAGCATTTATCTGATGATATTTATGTTTCTCAGATTACCATTCCTGGAACCCATGGAAGTGGGGCTAGAAACGTAGCTTTAGGCTATTCAAAGAGATGCCAGAACACATCTATTTCAGAACAGCTGGAGGATGGCTATAGATTCCTTGATTTAAGAGTTGCTATTGAAGAAACTGAGGATGGGGACAAGCTTAGATTAGTTAATGATTCTTTGGATTGTCATGCTTCTGGAGGTATTTTTTCAAATTATCTATATTTTGATGATACAGTTGAAGATATCTATAAATTCCTTCAGCAGCACCCTACAGAAACTATCATATTAAGTGTTAATATTGAGGATACTGACTATTCTATCAAAGATATTCAAAAGCTCTTATTGACTCAGATAAAGTCAAACAAGGACTATTGGTATACAGATAATCAGATTCCTACTCTAGGGGAAGTTAGAGGCAGAATCATTCTTGCTACAAGATTTAATGATGAGGCTGCATCAGAAATAACAGGACTTAATCTGATTTGGAATCAGCAGGACAACAGAGTGGCTGTGGACATTCCTTACGAATTATATGTAAATGATGATTACAGATGCTGGGTGCAGGATAGATACAACTATTCAGTTGAGGATAAATACGAAGCGGTTGTAGATGGTCTGGAAAATTGCGAAGCTGATGAAAATACCTTATTCATAAACTTTGTCAGCACTAGTGGCGATGGTAAAATCGGCCATCCATACGGATATGCACAGGTTCTTAACGGATTTTTGATGGAGTACGAATTAAAATCTGAAACCAGCTATGGCATAGTGGTGGTGGATTTTGGTACGGCTGATTTGGCTAGACATATATATTATTCGAATTTTTAAGATAGGAGTTTTTAGTTTTATGGAAAGCAATTATGAAGAGGGCGAAGTAAATCCAATACTTTTAGAGTTTTTGGATACGGATTCCTTTGAAGAAAAATATAAAATATTGGTAGCTACACCTATTATGGATTTTGACAATCTTTTAATTGATAACATGGCTTCATCAATAGATGTAGTTGTAGAGGATGGAGATATCGAGTCCAGAGTTCAGGATTTAAAGAATTGTGTTAGAACTCGTTCTAAATACGAGACATTACGCTTTAGACGTTAATGTTAAATATGTATGAAGATTTAGCGAAAAACAACAAATATTGTGCTTTTGGTATTAAAATAAGTTTAGTGTAGTGTGTAAAGGATGCATTTTTCTTAGTTAAGGAGAATACCATGGCCAATACAAAATCTTCAGAAAAGCACGCAAAAATCAAGAATAAGCTGATTGCGTTATTGATGCCAGTAGTATTACTTCAGGTGATACTACTGGTTGTTATTTCTGGTTATATTTCCAGCCAGAGTCTGAAAAAAATGGCAACAGCTCAGCTTGATTCTTCTATTTCAAATCAGGGAGATAATATCGAATCCTGGTTACAGAAAAATCTAGAGAATTTCGCAACAGCCAAGCAGGTTATCGAGACGCAGAAGCCAGATGATGAAGCTCTGCAGTCTCTTTTAGATGCATTCTATGGCTATAATACCTATTGTACAGATGGCTTTTATATCGCCAGCGAATCAGGTAAATTTATGAAGGCTAGTGAGTCCGCTAAGACTGTTTCTAATCCAAAGGATGAGGAATGGTACAAGCAGGGCATTACTCGAGTACACCTAAATTATGGTGGGGCGTATAAAAATGAAAAAGGTGAATCAGTTATAAGTGCATCAGGTATTCTTAATGATGGAAGCGATGAGTTAAAGGTTTTTGCAGCTGATGTGACACTAGATCAAATCAGTATTATCGTTAACTCAGGTGTAAAAATGGATCAGGCAACATCTTTCCTTATTGATTCATTTGATAATACTATTTTAGCTCACAGAGATGCCTCTAGAATATTCACAGTTCTTGGTGAAGATGATTCAGATAAGCTTATGGCAGGTATAGCAAAAAAGTTTGCTGAACGTGATTATACAACCACCGAAATAGAAGGTTATCAGGTGGCATTCAGAAATATTGCTGGAACAGAATGGTATCTTGTTTCTTATATCAGCAACAGTGTGATTCTGCAGGATGTAAATAGATTGATACAGCTTTTGGCAATAATAGGTGTAGTAGCTATTATTATCATTGTCATTCTAATTAATGTGCTTGTAAGCAGAGTAATCGCACCTATAGGAAATATTACAAAACATATTTCAGATATGTCTGCTGGAGACTTTACAATTAAGGTTAAGCAGGAGAGTAATGATGAAATCGGACTTATGGGTCGAAAGGTAAGTGAGTTCGTTCAGTCTATGCGAGGAATGCTTTCTGAGATTAATAATGAATCTGAAAGATTAAAAGAGCAGTCGGATAATTCGGATAGAGTATCAAAGGATATGTTTGATGCATCACGTTCACAGGCGGATGCTATGCAGAATCTGAATGCTACAGTAGACCAGCTTGCAATAGCAGTTAATGAGATCGCTGAAAATGCAACTACACTTGCTATGGTTGTAGCAGATACCAGAGATAATTCAAATGAAGCTAATGTCAGCATGAAAGAGACTGTAGAGATAAGCAAGAAAGGCAAGGCTGATATGGAACAGCTTTCATCTGCCATGGAAGAAATCAAGAATAGTAATGATCAGCTAGTAGAATCAATTAATGAGGTTGGAAAGGTTTCTGAGGAAATCACAAAGATTGTCAGCCTGATTAAGGATATTGCTGATGAAACTAATCTGCTTTCTCTTAATGCTTCCATCGAAGCTGCAAGAGCTGGTGAAGCAGGAAAGGGATTTGCAGTTGTTGCAACAGAAATCGGAAAGCTTGCACAAAATTCAGCTTCTAGTGCCGAGAATATTTCGAACCTTATCAATGAGGTTAGTAGAGCAATAGATAGTGTTGTAGAGCAGGCTCAGACAAGTGCAGAGGAAATTGAACAAAACTCAGAGCGAATTGGTACAGCACTTGAAACCTTTGATCAGATTTATCTTAACATAGAAAAATCTAATGAACTGATTGAATTGATGCTTGACAATATTCAGAAGGTTGATGATGTAGCAAACAATGTTGCTGCAATATCTGAAGAGCAGGCAGCCAGTGCAGACGAAATTCTTGAAACATCTCAGAATATGGTTGAGCAGGCCAATAGTATTAGCCAGAGCAGCCAGGATGTAGCAGACAATTCTCACGAGTTGGCAAATACATCTCAGAAGCTTACAGATTATGTTCAGAAATTTAAGATTGATGAGGAGGTAAGTGATTATGAAGGTTAGCAGAAAATGTAGAAACCTTACGGTACTTCTTCTTGCAATTATAATGTCCTTAGGATTGATTCTAACAGGCTGTGGAAACTCGGGAGGTTCAGGTAATTCCAGTAGTTCTGGAGGAATTAAGGCGATTTATTCTGGCCCTGGTACAGATACCTTTAAGCAGATGCTGATGGATAAGCTTGCAGAATATGCCCCAAGTGAAGGTATAGATCTTACAATTGGAGAAGCTTGTGCTTCCACAAATGATCAGGTGGAGCAGATTAAAAAAGCAGTAGCTGATGGATATGATGCTATCATTTGCCTTCCAGTGGATAGAGCAACTGCATTGCAGCTTGAAATTGCAGCTGGGGATAAACCAATAATTTACGTTAATGCTTGTCCTGATGAGCAGTTCCTAAAGCCAAATAAATATATGGCAGTTAGTAGTTACGAGATGAATGCCGGTGAATATCAGGCTGAGTATGTTTACAATAAATTGGGCAAGCCAAGCTCTATGAACATCATTATTTTCCGTGGAGAGGCTACTCATAATGCAGCAGTAGCCCGTTCGGTATCAGTAAAGAACTGGTTGAGAAGCCAAGGGGTTGCAGTTAATGTTGTTTTTGATGATACTGCGAATTGGAATCCTGATCAGGCAAAGGATTTGTTCCGTATTTTCCAGAAAACGAATCAAAGCTTTGATGCAATTTTCTGTAATAATGATGATATGGCACTTGGTGCTGTAGAAGCTCTAAAAGAAGCTGGTTATGACTTGGATAAATACCCTGTAGTAGGTGTAGATGCAACTGTTGCAGGATGCGAATCTATTGCAAAGGGCGAGATGCAGTTTACAGTTTATCAGTCAGCAGATGGCCAGGCTCAAAAGGCTATTCAGTTAACAAAGGCATTGGCAAGTGGTGGTACAGCAGATGGAATAGAAGGTTTATCAGAAGATGGATTTTACATTTGGGTTCCATTTGAAAGAGTCGATGCTAGTAATGTAAAAGATTATATGAAATAAATTTGAGAGCCCCTCGGGGCTCTCTTTAATCGTAGATCATATTAGAGTTGTGATAGCTTCTATCTTGAGTGACATCTTCGCCAAACCATTCTGGAGGAACAAAGTTGTTTGCTTCTTCAATGGTAGGGAATTCTACTTCAGCCATTATGAGGCCAGATTTATGTCCTTCAAAAACATCCAGCTCAATTGTGTATGGTTCAAAAGGAATTAGATAGCGGCGCTTTGTAATAGGGTGACCGTCGATTTTATCCCGGAGATGCTTATAGGCGTCTTCAGTTAATTCAGCTTCTATTTCTTCCCTTGCCATCAGGCCACTACCTTTATAGGTAAGAATAAATTTGTCATTCTTTTTTCTAATGCGGACAACAGGGTGAGTACAAAGGTATCCCTGCTCGATGTCTACGTAATCATATTTTGATAAATCAGGTAGTTTTTTGACTAAAAATTTTCTTTCAATTTCCATTTTTTATACTCCTTCAACCACATAGTAGCATAGGTGTGAAATATATAAATGTCTTGAAATTATTATGTTTCTGAGTTAAAATACTGTATACGAGTGTGGCTTAATGCCAATTGATTTAGTATTAAATGTGCGAACGGTTCTTGTTTCGCACCTGTTAAGGAGGATTTTATAATGATTACAGCCGGTGATTTTAGAAACGGTATGACAATCGAGATGGACAATAAGGTTTATCAGGTTATCGAGTTCCAGCACGTAAAGCCAGGTAAGGGCGCAGCTTTCGTTCGTACAAAGCTTAAGGATATCAAGGGTGGTGGTGTTACAGAAACATCTTTCCGTCCTACAGAGAAGTTCCCAGCTGCACGTATCGATCGTAAGGATATGCAGTACCTTTACAATGATGGCGAGCTTTACAACTTCATGGATGTTGAGACATACGATCAGGTTGCTCTTACAGCAGATCAGATTGGTGATGCTCTTAAGTTCGTTAAGGAAAATGAAATCGTAAAGATGCTTTCACACAATGGTTCTATCTTCTCAGTTGAGCCACCTATGTTCGTAGAGCTTCAGATTACAGATACAGAGCCAGGTTTCAAGGGTGATACAGCTACAGGTGCTACAAAGCCAGCTACAGTTGAGACAGGTGCAGTTGTATACGTTCCACTTTTCGTTGAGAACGGCGAGACAATCAAGATTGACACAAGAACAGGTGAGTACTTATCACGTGTTTAATCTATTAGAGATGAGATAAGATATGGATTATAGAGAATATCCGCTTTCAAAGCTTTTGCAGAATCGAAAAATATATAATGTATTTGACGAAGAGTTTCAAAAGGGTACTTGGCTAGATGCCACAGCACTACTTGGAAGCGACAGTACGATTAATCAGCTTTATCGTGATGGCACAGTTCCTCGCGAAACCCTTGATAGAATCGTCCAGAGACTCTCAAAATAATTTTAATTATCACAGCCCCAGACATTAGTTGTCTGGGGCTTTTTTGTGAACCTCATATTTGATATGATAATAGCTATAAGGAGGTTTTTAATTATGTATATTTCAGATTCTATAAAGTATATTGGCTGCAACGATAAGACTATCGATTTATTTGAAAGCCAGTATCCAGTACCAAACGGTGTATCTTACAATTCATACGTAATTTTAGATGATAAAATAGCTGTTATGGATACAGCGTATCCTAGAGTGACAGATGAATGGCTAGCTAATCTTGAAGGGGCACTTGCTGGTCGCAAGCCAGATTATTTAGTTGTATCTCATATGGAGCCAGATCATGCTGGTTCTATTAAGGTATTCTTGGAGAAGTATCCAGAGACTACAGTCGTTGGAAATGCAAAGACTTTCCCTATGATGGGACAGTTTATGGATGCCAGCCTTTTTGAAAATAGAAAGCAGGTTGTTGCGGAGGGAGATACACTTTCTCTTGGAAGCCATGAGCTTACATTTGTGATGGCACCTATGGTTCACTGGCCAGAGGTTATGATAGAGTATGAGTCTAGTGAAAAGATTCTTTTCTCTGCAGACGGCTTTGGAAAATTTGGAGCATTAGATGTAGACGAGCCATGGATTGATGAGGCTCGTAGATATTATCTTAATATTGTTGGTAAGTATGGAGTTCAGGTGCAGGCATTGTTGAAAAAGGCAGCTGCCCTTGATATCAAAACTATCTGTCCACTTCACGGACCTATTCTTACAGAGAATTTAGGATATTATATTGATCTTTATGATAAATGGAGCAGCTATAAACCAGAGGAAGATGGTGTTCTTATTGTTAGTGCATCTATCCACGGCAATACAAAAAGAGCTGCACTAAAGCTTCAGGAAAAATTAGAGGCAGCAGGCAAAAAGACAATGTTTATTGATGTTACAAGAGAGCCTATGTCAGAGGCTGTAGCAAGAGCATTCAGCTATAGCAAGATGGTATGCTGTGCCTGCACTTATGATGGTGGTCTTTTCCTTCCTATGGAGGATTTCCTTCATCATCTTCGAGCAAAGTCTTACCAGGGCCGTACAGTAGGTCTTGTGGAAAATGGTACTTGGGCACCACAGGCTGCAAAACAGATGCGCACAATCTTTGAGGGAATGAAAAACATCGAGATTGTAGAGCCTGTTGTTTCTATCAAGTCTACATTAAATGCAGCCTCAGAAGCTCAGATGGACGAGCTTGTTAGCAGCTTATAAAACAGTTAGGGAGAATTTTTTTAATGAATTATATTGGCTCGAAATATTCGTTGTTGGATTTTTTGCAGACAACGATAGAGGAAGTGACTGGTTATAAGCGAGGCGATGAATGTGTATTCGCAGATTTGTTTGCTGGAACCGGTGTAGTTGGCCAGACTTATAAGGAGAGAGGCTGCACCGTAATAGCTAATGACATTCAGTATTATAGCTACATATTAAACAAGCACCTTATAGAGAATGTACCAGAGCTTGATAAGGGGCTTCTAAAGGAACTAAATACACTACCACCAGTAGAAGGCTTCATTTATAAGAACTACTGTGAGGGCTCTGGCTCAGGAAGAAATTATTTTACAAATGCAAATGGAATGAAATGTGATGCCATTCGAATTGAATTGGAAAGACTTCACGAATCTGGCGAGATAAATGATAATATGTATTTCTATTATTTGGCTAGCCTGGTAAATTCTATTGATAAATATGCTAACACAGCATCTGTGTACGGGGCATTTTTAAAGCATGTAAAAAAGACTGCCCAGAGAGAATTTCAAATGGATCTTCTTCCTGTAGTGGATGGACCTGTGGGAAAGGTGTACAACGAGGATATAAATCAGCTTGTTAGAAAAATAAGTGGAGATATTCTTTATCTTGATCCTCCATATAATGCCAGACAGTACTGTACCAATTATCATGTTTTGGAGACTATTGCAAAGTATGATGAACCAAAGCTTAATGGTGTTACAGGCCTTCGTGATTACGCTGACCAAAAGAGTAAGTTCTGCTCAAAACGTACAGTAGCAGAAACCTTCGAAGACTTAATTAAGAATGCCGATTTCAAGTACATTTTCCTTAGCTACAATAATGAGGGATTAATGTCACTGGAAACAATCGAGGAGATTATGTCCAAGTATGGAACCTATAGCTTCTATACAAAGGACTATCGAAGATTTAAGGCAGATACAGAACAGCATAGAAATATAGCAGCTCATAAGACAGTAGAATATCTACATTGTCTGGTAAAATAAAATGAATCAAAAAAGGTGAAGTAGCCAAGTGGTTACTTCACCTTTATATTAATCTAATATAATAATGTCGCTCTTAAGATTGTAATCGGTATTGTTTTCCGTAATGGTGATTTCATTAAAGCCGTGCTTTTCTATATGACGCATATACGATGCAATTCTTTCAGACATAAGTGAGAAATTACTCTTCATAGAGAGCTTTTCCTCGGTGGTAGGAGCATCGCAAATAACGTATATACGATTTAGGATTTGCTTGCGGCTTTCCTGAGATTGATTAGCATAAAGCCATCGTATAAGCTCGTTCTTTCCTTCTTGCGTGGACAAATCAAATGGTCTGTCTGAAAGCTTGGAAGGATATACAGTAAGCTTAACATCAAAAGGAATACCTTTAATGTAGATATCCACATCGTGATTAAAACGATTAGATTCGTGGATAGCACCATAGTTGCAGAAGATATACTCACATTTTATGGAAGTCTTGTAATTATACCAACGATGAAGAGTATATAGCTTGTCTACGTTATGTTTTTCAATTTCATTTAGGCATTCATCTAGAGACTTAACCCTATAAATAAAATTAGTCTTGGAATCATTTTTATTGCTTTGCATGTTCCAGTCGACTTTGATTAATTCCAGAGCCTTTTTCAAATCTTCTTGTAAAGTGCTCATTTTAACTCCTATTAAAAATTCAAACAAGTGAAAAATTAATAAAGTACCTTAAGTCTAATTATACAAGCATATTCGTGAAATGTCTACAAACTAGATTAGGTCACATTATGACATTAAAGGAGTCAATAAAACCATCCCCAAAACTTTTTTAAAATTATATAATTCTTTCTGTCGCAAGAAAATTCAATATTTAATGGGAGGCATTATGGCTGTTAAAATTTTTGAAAAAGAAAAACAATTTCATTTATATAATTCGAAGGTAAGCTATGTAATTGGCGAATGTCGTGACGGAGAAATCGGTCAGCTTTACTTTGGAAAAAGAATAAACGAAGAACAGATTATTTATGGGTATCAGACATTGGCAGGAAGACCACTTTGCTGTCCAGTAACTGATGATGAAAACTATACCAAGGAGCTGGCAAGTCTTGAATATCCAGCATTTGGAAATGGTGATTTTAGAGGACCAGCTTATGAAATCAGACAGGCAAATGGTTCAAGAGTTACAAATCTTGTATACGATAGATATGAAGTATATAAAGGTAAGAAGCCGATACCAGGTCTTCCAGCCAGCTACGTAAATACGGATTCAGAAGCAACAACTCTTGAGATTGTTTGCAAGGATGAATTAATAAATTTAGAGGTAACTCTCTATTACACAATTTATGAAAACTACAATATTATCACTCGTCATACAAGCTTTAGAAACCTTGGTAATGAGGAAGTGAAGCTTACAAAGGCATACAGTGTTTGTCTTGATTTACCTGATTATGAATATGACTGGATGCAGTTTGAGGGCGCCTGGGGAAGAGAGCGTTATCCACATGTTCGTTCAGTAGAAAAGGGAATACTTTCTATTGAAAGCATGCGTGGACATTCCAGTGCAAACTTCAACCCATTCGTTATTTTAAAGAGAAAGAATACAGATGAATTTCAGGGTGAGGCAATCGGAGTAAATCTTGTCTACAGTGGTAACTTTAGAGCAGCAGCTGAGGTGGATAACTTTGGCAAACTTCGCTTCACAATGGGTATAAATCCAAACTGGTTTGTATGGCCACTTAATTCAGGGGAAGTATTTGATACACCTGAGGTTATCATTTCATATACCAAGGAAGGTCTAAACGACCTTAGCCAGAACATTCATAAATTTATGAACAACAATCTTGTTCGTTCACCATACAAGAACAAGCCAAGACCAATTCTTCTCAACAACTGGGAAGCTACAGAAATGGAATTTGATGAGGAGAAGATTCTCAAGATTGCCAAGAAGGGACAGGAAGCAGGTGTAGAGCTTTTTGTACTGGATGATGGATGGTTTGGAAAGCGTAATGATGATTACGCCGGTCTTGGAGATTGGTTCGTAAATACGAATAAACTTCCAGATGGAATTACAGGACTCGCTAAAAAGGTGAATGATCTTGGACTTGATTTTGGTCTTTGGATTGAGCCTGAAATGGTAAATCCAGATTCTGATTTATATCGTGCTCACCCTGATTGGGTACTTGCTGCCCCAGATAGAAGAAGAACTCTTGGCCGTCATCAAATGGTACTTGATTACTCAAAGCCAGAGGTGGTAGATAACATTTATCATCAGCTTTACGATGTTATTTCAAAAGCAAATATCAGCTACATTAAGTGGGATATGAACCGTTCAATTACAGAGTGCTTTAGCCAGGGGATTGAGCCTGAAAAGCAGGGAATGGTATATCACAAGTACATCCTTGGAGTGTACTCACTTTATGAGAGACTCATAAAGGATTTCCCACATATCTTATTTGAGTCATGCGCTAGTGGCGGTGGAAGATTTGATGCAGGTTTACTTTACTACGCACCTCAGGCATGGACATCAGATGATACAGATGGTCACGAGCGTGTAAAGATACAGTATGGCACAAGCTACGGATATCCAATTGCATCAATGGGCGCACACGTATCTAAATCGCCTAACAATCAGACCGGACGTATTATGCACGTGGATGACAGAGCTAATATTGCCTGCTTTGGAACATTTGGATATGAGCTGGATCTTAACGATGTGGATGAGGAAGAATTTGAAGCAGTTAAGCGTCAGATTGTATTTATGAAGGAATACCGTCAGCTTTTCCAGTACGGTACACTTTATCGTCTTCAGTCACCATTCGAAAAGAACATTGCCAGCTGGATGGTAGTATCTGATGACAAGAAAAAGGCTGTAGTAGTTATGTATAAAACACATAAGACTCCTAATATTGGTATGGAAACTATCAAGCTGCAGGGGCTTGATGAGTCACTGATTTACACAATAAATGGAAATGAAAAAATCTACGGAGATTTCCTTATGGAGCGAGGTCTTGGCACAATGGGAGCAGATGAGCCTTGGTATTTATCAGACAAAGATTTTACATCAAGAATGTTTATTTTGGAGGCTGAATAAGAGCATTATAATTACATGTCACATTCTGACATTTTTAGTAAGTATTATACCATCCCCATTAAGCTACAATAATTGTATTATGGGAACATATTCAGAGGGGATTCTGAAGATTAAAGGTTAACATTTTTGGGAGGTATGTATTATGAAGGCTAAGAAAATAGCTGCAATGGTTCTAAGCGTATTCATGGCAATGTCCATGGTTGCTTGTGGTGGTTCCTCAGATTCAACAACCACATCTGATTCTGGAGCAGAGGAGACAACAGATGCACCTGAGGCTATGAAAGGCAGTGTGGAAGGTGAGCTTACTGTTTCTATCTGGGATGAAAATCAAAGACCTGGATTACAGCAAATCATTGATGAGTGGTCAGCACAGTCTGGTGTAAAGGCTACAATTCAGGTAGTTGGCTGGGATGATTACTGGACACTTCTTGAGGCAGGCGCATCTGGCGGTGAGCTTCCAGACGTATTCTGGATGCACTCAAATCAGGCACAGAAGTATATGGAAAACGATATGCTTATGGATTTGACAGACAAGATTGCTGCAAGCGATAAGATTGATATGAGCAATTACTATGAAGGTATCGTAAATCTTTATCAGTCAAATGGTAAGCAGTATGCAGTTCCAAAGGATATTGATACAATTGCACTTTGGTACAACAAGACAATTTTCGATGAGATGGGTGTACCTTATCCAGATGATACTTGGACATGGGATGATTTTGCAGATGCTGCAAAGAAGCTTACAAATGATGAGCATTGGGGATATGCTATTGCTCCTTCAAACAATCAGGATTCATTCTACAACGCAGTATATTCTATGGGTGGAGAAATCATAAGCGATGATAAGAAGTCATCTGGTTATGATAAGCCTGAAACACAGAAGGCTATTCAGCTGTTCGTAGATTTAGTACAGGAAGGTGCTTGCCCAGATCTTAATACAATTTCTGAGTCTGCAGCAGATGTTCTTTTCGAGTCAGGCAAGGTTGCTATGGTTACACAGGGATCTTGGATGGTAGCTGCTTTCAAGGATAATGAGTACACAGCAGAGAACTGTGATGTAGCTGTTCTTCCAAAGGATGCTTCTACAGGTAAGAGAGTTTCTATCTACAACGGACTTGGCTGGGCTGCTTCAGCTAACACAAAGAACCCAGATGCTGCTTGGTCACTTATTGAGTGGTTCGGTTCTAAGGAGATGCAGGAGAAGCAGGCAGAGCTTGGTGTAACAATGTCAGCATACGAAGGATGCTCAGATCTTTGGGTAAACTGCACCGACAAATTTGATCTTAACGGTCATATGAAGATGCTTGATGCTGATCTTGTATTTAGACCATACTCAAAGTACACAACAACATGGGAAGATATGCAGACAGAGAAGCTTAAGGAAGCTTGGACTGGCGAGAAGGACGTAAAGACTGTTTGTCAGGAAATTGCTGACAGCATGAATCAGACTCTTAGTGAGGAGTAATTCTTTTTCTTCTTTTTCATAGGTATAAATATATTGGGAATGAGGGCGCAGTGCTTTTGGGCTGTGCCCTTTAACCGTTTCTAGTTAGGAGAATAGTGTTATGAATAAAAAGGGAAAAACAACTCATAGAGAACGTAGCGAGTTTATTTGGGGATGGTTGTTTATATTGCCAACAATGGTGGGGTTGATCGTATTAAATATCATTCCTATTTTTCAGACTATCTATCAGAGCTTTTTTAAAACAGGTGATTTTGGAAAAGGAAACATTTTTGTAGGCTTAGCAAATTATCAAAAGGTATTTGCAGATAAAGAGGTTTGGCAGGCACTATTTAACACCCTGAAATATGCAGTGGTGGAGGTGCCACTTTCAATTATTATTGCTTTAGTTTTAGCAGTATTTTTAAATGGGAAAATAAAGGGTAAAAGCACCTTTAGAACTATATTCTTCCTTCCAATGGTTGCAGCTCCTGCTGCTATTGCCATGGTATGGAAATGGCTATACAACTCGGAATTTGGATTATTAAATCATATTCTGCCAGGTAAAACCAACTGGATATCAAATCCTAATATCGCCATATATTCTATTGCGGTAATAGGTATCTGGTCGATTATCGGTTACAATATGGTATTGTTTTTAGCGGGACTTCAGGAGGTACCAAAGGACTACTATGAGGCGGCAGCTATTGATGGTGCTACAGGAGTACAGCAGTTTTTCAGCATAACAATACCTTTGGTTTCACCAACGATTTTCTTTGTAATGGTTACTCGAATCATAGCAGCTATGCAGGTTTTTGATGTTATCTATATGGTTATCGATAACAACAATCCAGCTCTATTCAAGACTCAGTCACTGGTTTGCCTATTCTATAAGTATTCATTCCAGCAGAGCAACAAGGGCTATGGAGCAACAGTTGTAGTTGTACTTTTAGTAGTTATTATGATTTTCACAGTTCTTCAGATGATTGGACAGAAGAAGTGGGTACATTATTCGTAATGGGGAGGACCCTTTCCATAGAAAGGATATGAAAACGATGAATAGAAACAAAACTTTAATTTATATAGTACTTGTGATTATGTCCTTCGTTATGCTTGTACCTTTTGTGTGGATGATACTTACAGCATTCAAGACAGTTGGTGAGTCTACTCAGATGGATCCATTTGTTATTTTTCCATCACATTTCAGGTTTAACAATTTTAACGAAGTTCTTCACAATGTAAATTTTGGGAAACTGTATTTTAACACTGTTATGATGATTGCACTTCGTGTTTTGTGTGCGGTCCTAACATCTACAATTGCAGGCTATGCTTTTGCCAGATTGAATTTCAGGGGAAAGAATTTGATGTTTGGTCTTGTGCTGTTTCAGATGATGATACCTTCTCAGATTTTTATCATTCCTCAGTATGTTATGGTTAGTAAATTGGGATGGACAAATACTATGATGGGATTGCTGTTTCCTGGATTAGTATCTGCTTTTGGAACATTCCTTTTGAGACAGGCGTATATGGGATTACCTAAAGAGCTGGAAGAGGCAGCCAGATTAGACGGCTGTAATATCGGTCAGACATTCTTGTTTATTATGGCTCCTCTTACAAGGTCATCAATGGTAGCACTGGGAATATTTACCGCTGTATTTGCCTATAAGGATTTAATGTGGCCTATGATTGTGTGTCCAGATACAAATAAGACCACACTAGCAAGTGCTTTATCTAAGATGCAGGGACAGTTTTCATCAAACTATCCTGAGCTTATGGCAGCAGCTTTAATCGCATGCTTACCTATGATTTTAATCTATGTGATTTTCCAGAAGCAGTTCATCGAAGGAATTGCTACCTCTGGTGGAAAGCTCTAAAAGGCTATATAGGTTTTATTCCTTAAGAAAGGAAAGAAGCCTTTCTAAAATATAATAGCTTTAATCAAGATATGTATCTCTGATTACACATATCTGATTGTAGCATTCAATAAATGCATCTACTACGCGAGGAGAGAATTGCTCTCCTCGCTGTTTTATTATTTCATCATAAGCTTCCTGATTAGACCAGGCCCTTTTATATGAACGTTTACTTGTGAGAGCATCAAAAACATCGGCCACTGCAACGATTTGTGCGTAGATTGAGATGCCATTACCGCTTAATCCCAGGGGATAGCCCTGGCCATTCCAATACTCGTGATGCTGCACAGCAATAACACGAGCCATCTTCATTAAATCCCCTTCTGATTTAGAAAGAATATCCCAACCATATTGAGTGTGCTGTTTTACGATGTCATATTCTTCCGGTGTAAGCTTTGCAGGCTTTTCAATAATATCCTTGCTTATCATAAGCTTACCTAAATCGTGCATCATAGCTGCGATTTTTATGTTTTCACATTCTTCAGGACTTAGTCTAAGTTTATAGGCTAAAAGCCTGCTATATTCAGCTACACGGCGTACGTGCTGGCCAGTTTCACCAGATTTTACCTCGGACATTTCAGCGAGAGTCGTAATGATGTCCTCCTGGGATTTCTGAAGCTGCTGAAAATACTCTATTTTTTCATCATGCTCCATAGATTCAGAAATAGAAACCTTTATGTATCCAGAAACGAAGGAGCAGGCAATTAGTGCCATGGAGTCCAACCATAATACGTTTTGCCAGTTTAATACATTTGTACCTAACTCTGGGAAGATAAGATAAGCTGCGTACAAAAGATCTAATATATAAAAGAGTCCAACCAGGTAGGTAAAGATTCTTTTCCATTTAAGTGAGGTGGTTTTAAATAAATATCCCAGATTTTTCCTCATTATTATAAAAAGAGCAAACTGGAAGAATATATATAGCAAAACATAATTTGTGTAGTTTGTTGCAACAACCAGGCATAGTCGTTCCAAACAAACATATTCCATGTAGATGCTTGCTCCTACGAATTTCTTCAAGCCAGTGAAATATGTAAATAGCATTCCACCTAGGAAAACAAAAAGGGCATCACTTAAAATACATACTATTATATAAATCAGGTTATAGTTATCACTTATACTATAGCTGTTTATGAAAAAAGAATATAAACGTACAGTCAGCTGTTCACCTATTATGGAGATAAAAGAGCTAGAAATTAAAAATCCTATTAGGAATCTTTCAAGTAAATATTTTTTTTCATTTAAGTAAACCCAAATCAGTATCAGATTAAAAATTGAAAACCAAGCGGCAAATAATAGCTTAGGCCAGTATCCCGCCAATAGTTCTAAAAAAGACATAGCTATTCCTCGTTATTACACAAAATCCCATACTATTGCATTATAAAGAATAATAACATTGAATTATGTCAAAATTATGTAACGGGGATGTAGAAAGAGAAATTTAGTTAAATAGTTAAAAAAGTATAAATTAATTCCAAAAAAAATGTGAAAATACACTATTTGATTACCGTTCTATTCTATAATGAGGCTGTAGTATTTTGAGTATTAATACACGAGGGGATTGGGAATGGAGGTATTAGTAGCATGAGACCAAAACATGACAAAAGAACGATTGATGGTGCGCTTAAATACTTTTCTGGATTTTCTATTCAGATGTTTTTAACTAGTGCCATTGTAATGGGTATCTTCCTGGCGGTTATTTTTGTAAATTTTTACAGCTTCTACAATGTTCAGTTTGTAACTGAAAAATACCAGATGGAAATTCGTAAAGACGTACAGACAATTAACAAGCGTCTTTTATTTGCTGTGGCATCTAATGACGCTGCTGTAACAGCAGATCAAAAGGCTGATTTGGAAAAACGATTCCCTAAGATTGAAGGATACTTTGCTGTAATTTCAAAGAATCTGGATAACGAAGAATTGGGAAGTCGACTCACTACAAACTGGAAGGCCTTTGAAGATGCATCCTTTGAAATGCTTGCAATGGTGGAGGCAGGGCAAAATCAAGAAGCGGTAGAGTATTTTAATTCTACTCTTAACGCAACTGCGGAAACTCTTGCGGATTCTTTGGATGAGACAGGAGAATTAGCAGAGGCTGCAGCAGCTGGAAAGTATCGCATCATTTCAATTGTGGTTTTAGTTGCGATAGCTATGCTTTTTGTAGCTCTTGTAATTATCATTACAAGAAGTAAAAAGACTACAAAGGATTTAACAACACAGATAAATGCTGATTTGGAAGTACTAGAGAATGCTGCAAGCGAGCTTGCAAAAGGAAATGTTCATGTAGATATTGATTTTGATGTTGATAATGAAATTGGTCGAGTTATTAAACAGCTAAAAAGTGCCATTGATTCCCTCGCATATTGTATAGATGAAATTGATAGTAAGATGTCCACAATGGCATCAGGAAACTTTAATATTTCTTTCGAGAAAGATTTCCGTGGTGATTTTAAGGCAATTCAGGATGCCATCGATAGCTTCTCAAGACAGATTTCTGATTCTATGACAGAAATTATGGAAGTATCTGAAATGGTATCAGATGGTGCAAACCAGATTGCAGGAGCAGGTGAGAACCTGGCAGATACAGTTACATCACAGGCAAATATTGTAGATGATTTGTCAGTTACTGTTGCTGAAATCACAGATCAGATTTCTAACAATTCAACTGATGCAACTTCTATTTCTAAGGAGGTTGAGGTTGTAGCAGAAAACATTGTTGAAGGTAATAAGAGAATGCAGGATGTTGTACATGCTATGGATGCAATCTCATCTTCTTCTCAGGAGATTTCAAAGATTATTGATACCATTAATGCTATTGCAGATCAGACCAATCTGCTTTCACTTAATGCATCTATCGAGGCAGCCCGTGCCGGTGAAGCTGGTAAGGGATTTGCAGTTGTTGCTACAGAGGTATCACAGCTGGCAGGCCAGACTGTTGAGGCTGCACAGAATACTGCAGGACTTATTAATGCCTCTCTTAAGAGTGTAGAAGAAGGTATTACCATAGCAAATGACACAGCAGAGAAGCTTAATGGAATGGTTTCTCAGGTTCAGGGTATTGCTGAAAAGGTTAAGACCATTGCAGAAGCATCAAATTCTCAGGCTGTTTCTGTAAAGGAAATGTCTGCAAATATTGGAGAGATTTCTTCTGTAGGCCAGAACAATGCAGCCACATCTGAGGAGTCACTAGCCCTCAGCCACGAGATGAATGAGCATGCAAATTCTTTGAAGGAGCTTGTAGAGAAATTTGAGTTAAAGCGTTAAACGCACTGTAATATTTATAATTATTTAAAAGGCACCTGTTACACTAACAAGCATTAGCATTCCCCGCTTAACTAAATGTTTCGCTAAGGAATGCTAATAGCTTGATAGTTACAGGTGCCTTTGTGATGTATTAAATCCTTCTTAGAATGTAACTGTACGTGGTGCATCTGTGAACGATGAGAATGTAGCTGTGGCATTCTTGAAGTAAAGTACCTCTGTATTGTCATCCTCTGCAGAGTACATATTCTGAAGTGAAGGGTATGCATCAAGCATACTCTTTTTTGCTTCTATTCTGTCGTCGCGAACAAGCTCTCCTGCAAGGCGAACCCATTTACCTTCTGCAAATCCGCAAATCTCAACCTTAGGATTCTTCTGAATCTGCTTTGAAACATCCTTTGACTTTCCAGTCTGAATGTAAAGCTTGTCCTCGAAAATGTGGATTGTTCCGAAAGGACGAACTCTAGGCTGATCCCCATCAACTGTAG
>JAEEGF010148611.1_pt1 | contig 32726 bp, 19 predicted proteins | sample 9134171 | NCBI WGS metagenome assembly JAEEGF01 (sample SAMN16246542, study PRJNA631951) | gut metagenome | biome: gut microbiome; feature: rumen; material: AP-attached | host: Bos | place: Iran: Karaj | collected 2018-10
GGTGCAGACGCTGGTAAAGGCTGAGAACGCAGTGTCCATCCACATGTGTGAGGCCCTTGGATTTGAGAAGGTCGGCGAGGTTGATATAGAAGAGAATATTTACGGAAAAGAGTACCACGACGGCCAGAAGGTTGCCATGAGCCAGGCCAAATACGGAAAGTACGTGAGGATGACTCTTAAATTCTAGCTTTGGGGATTGAAAATTGACCAGAGTCAAAGATTTTTATGGTATTTTTAAGGTTTATCCTGTAAGATAGAGCTGTAATGACAAGGAGGAGAAATGAGTCCATTAGAAATATTTACTTTAATAGCGGGGTTAGTCGGCGGTCTTGCAATGTTCCTATACGGAATGAATGTAATGAGCGGAGGCCTTACCAAAGCCGCAGGAGGTAAGCTCGAGAGTGTCCTTGCAAAGGTCACGGAGCGACCGGTTATAGCATATCTTTTCGGAGTGGGTGTGACTGCTCTTGTTCAGTCATCTTCAGCGTCTACCGTTATGGTAGTCGGTCTTGTTAATTCAGGGATCATGACTCTTAAGCAGGCCGTGAATGTAATCCTGGGTGCTAACCTTGGAACAACCTTTACAGCATGGCTGCTTTCACTAAACGCAATCAGCAGCGACAACTTCATAATCAACCTGTTGAAGCCAAGGTCCTTTACGCCTTTCCTGGCGCTCATTGGTATTGGTCTCTACATGTTCTCAAAGAACGACAAGAAGAAAAACGTGGGAACCATACTTCTTGGCTTCTCTGTTCTTATGTTTGGAATGAGCACCATGTCTGATGCTGTATCGCCCCTCAAGGATGTGGAGAGCTTTAAGCATGTTCTGACTACCTTCAGCAATCCCATCATAGGATTCCTTGTAGGTATAATCTTTACCATGGTCATCCAGAGTTCAGCCGGAACCATCGGTGTGCTGCAGGCCCTGTCTCTTACGGTAGGGGTCAGCTACAGCGTGGCTATTCCGGTTGTAGTCGGTGCCGAGGTGGGAACCTGTATCACAGCTATCCTGTCATCCCTTGGAGCAAACAAGAACGGTAAGAGAACAGCCCTGATGCACCTTTACTTCAATGTGATCAAGGCTACACTCTTCATGATAATCTTCTACACGCTCAACTATTTCCTGCACTTTGCCTTCATGGACAAGGATATCGGAATGGTTGGAATCGCGGGTATACATACACTCATAAACCTGGTGGCTACACCTCTGATGCTCCCGTTCTCAGGAGTTCTTGTGAATCTTGCACTCAAGACAATTCCCATCGACGACAGGGAGAGGAAGGAGCAGGAGGAGCAGCAGGGCATCAGGACACTGGATCCCAGATTCCTCTCAAACCCGCCCTTTGCTCTTGAGCAGGCAAGACAGGCATCCATCGCCATGGCCAACATGTCCAAGGAAGCTCTGGACAAGGCTATTGCTCTAATAGACAACTACGATCCTGAAGTGGCAGCAGATGTGGACTACCTGGAGAGAAAGGTAGACAGCTACGAGGATCAGCTTGGAACATATCTGATGCAGATAAACGCGCATCACCTTGGAGTAAAAGACTCCCACACACTGTCAGTTCTTTTGCACTGCATAACCGACTATGAGCGCATCAGTGACCACGCCCTCAACATCATGCAGAAGGCCGGCAACATGAGCGAGAACCAGAGAAGCTTCTCACCCAAGGCAAAATCGGAGATGGATATCTTCTCCGCAGCCGTTACCGAGATCGTGGATCTTTCCGTCAAGGCCTTTGAGAACCAGGACATCGCTCTCGCCAAAAAGATCGAGCCCCTGGAGGAGACCATCGATGAGATCCAGAAGGAGGTTAAGCGCCGCCACGTAAGGAGACTCAGAAAGGGCAAATGTACCATCGAGCAGGGCTTTGACCTGTCCGATATCGGAACTGACTACGAGCGTATTGCAGATCACTGCAGCAATATCGCGGTTGGTCTCATCGAAGTGGACGAGGACGCCTACGATGCCCACGGCTACATCGAGCAGCTCAAGGCCAACAGAGGCGAAGACTTCGAGAAAGAAGTGGAATTCTATCAGAACAAATATCTGCTTCCGGCAGTCAAATTCTAAGAGTTTTTGGGGAACACATTATGAATATCAGAAAGCTTAACAGGCTCGATGCCCTTATCGAGGCTGAGAGGAGCCGCGGCGCACTGCAGGGTGCAGCCATCGTAGTGGAGCACAAAGGGAAAAGAGTTTACGAAAACCACTACGAACCCGACAGAGAGGACAGCATCTACAAGATCTTCAGCATGACAAAGCCCGTCACTTCAGTGGCGGCCATGATCCTCTATGAAAAGGGCGGGTTGGATCTCATGAGCCCTGTATCGGACTACCTTCCGGGCTACAAGGACTGCAAGGTGGTTTCCGCCGAGGGTATCAGAAAGGCACAGAAACAGATTACAATAAAAGATCTTTTGAACATGACCTCCGGAATTGTATATTCCGGAGATTTTGGTGAGGCCGAGAGGCTGATGACCAAGATATACAGGGAGGCCAAGACTCAGGCTGCCTCCGGGATATTGAAGACAAACGTCGATATCTGCAACAAACTGGCTGAGGCCGGAGTAGCCTTTGAGCCCGGCGAGGCCTTCAGATACGGACACTCCGCAGACATACTGGGCGGAGTCATCGAAGTGATAAGCGGAATGAAGCTGTCTGAGTTTTTTAAAAAAGAGATCTTCACGCCTCTTAATATGGAAGATACGGATTTTAAGATCGGCGAGGGCAAGGAATTCCGCCAGGCCGTGCTCTACAGGAGAGATAAGAAGGGCAAGGTCAAAAGGGCAGAGGACGATGTGAGGCGCCGCCTTGAGATGGAAACACCCGGAAGAGATCCCTGGTTTGAGAAGGGCGGCTCCGGGCTGTACTCAACAACTGCCGACTACGCAAGGTTTGCCCAAATGCTGCTGAATAAGGGCTCCTATCACGGCAAGGAACTTATCGGCCGAAGAACCATGGAGTTCATGGTATCTCCGCAGCTTAGTGCAGCCCAGCTTCAGACCTACGACTTCGAGGCCTGCATCGGTTATAACTACGGCAATTACTTCAGGATCCTCACGGACCCTGCCATGGCCTGCTCCAACGGAAGCATCGGCGAATTCGGCTGGGATGGCAAGGCGGGAACCTACTTCTTTGTGGACCCCAACGAGGAACTGATCTTTATCTACATGCAGCAGATTGAAGGCGGCTGCGACTACGGCTTTATCCGCGGTCTCAAGCAGATCGTGTATGGAGCATGCTGACGAAGGATTACTGATATGGAATTTGAATATATTGAGAAAAAAGAGGCGGGAAAATTCATCAACCGCTACGACGTCTACTACAAAATGGAGGACGGCAACGAAAAAGTCTATGAGATGATAAGCAGAAACCCTGAGCTTAAGACTCTTGAGGATCTCCACAATCCCAAGGAGGATGCGGTGGCCATCATCATGCACGATGAGAGCGGCGAGAAGATCCTTATCAACAGGGAATTCAGGATGGCCATGGGAAGATGGGTCTACAACTTCCCCGCAGGACTCATCGACGAGGGCGAGACCAGAGAGCAGGCCGCAAGGCGCGAGCTCAAGGAGGAGACCGGACTTGATATTCTGGAGATAAAACAGTGGTGGGGACCATGCTACTCCGCCATCGGTTTTTCAAATGAGAGAAATGCCTGCTGCGTCGGCGTGGCAGGGGGAACCTTCTCGGAGAGCACATCTTTCCAGGAGGAGATACAGCCGGGGTGGTTCACAAAGGCTGAGGTGAGAGAGCTCCTTGAAAAAGAGCCCTTTGCGGTGAGGACCCAGGCATACTGCTACTGCTGGTGCCAGAGCTAGACAGGAAAGTTTGATGGAAAGAAAAAACGGTATTTATCATGACGGAAGTCATGGCGAGGAACTGAAAAGAGGAATCGCGGGCCTTAACATCTGCGAGGAGTGCGGAGGATTCTGCACCACCAACGTGCCTCTGATGGAGGGGCTTCCCGTCAATGTACAGGTAAGCCTTATGGAGCACTCGAGGCACGAGACCTTCAAGAAGAACAGCTACCTGTTCAGGGAGGGCGAGGATGTAGATTCCATATGTATCATAAGAAAGGGAAGAGTTAAGCTCTGCAGGTTCGACTCCCTGGGAAGGGAGCAGATCGTCACGATCCTTGCCGACCACGACATCATATGGGAGGGTATGTTCCTGGATGGCAGTATCTATCCATACTCTGCAGTGTGTCTGACAAATGCGTCAATCTGCCGCATCCACAGGGACGATTTCATCAAGGTGGTCAACGATCCGGCAGCAGCCATGAACACGATCATCTTATTAAGCAAGAAGCTTCACGATGCCAACGAAAGGAATATGCTTCTCTCCACCAAGGATCCGATGGCAAGGCTTGCGGGATTTCTGATGTACAGAGTGGACAGGAGTATCGATGAAGATATAATACTGAAGCTGGACGATATAGCCGCCAGTGTGAGCCTAAGGACTGAGACTGTTTCGAGAAAACTCAGAGACCTGGAAAAAGAAGGACTCATTCAGCGCCTTGGACATGCCCGCATAAGAGTATTGGACAGGGATGCACTAAGAGACATTTATGTTTCGCAATAAGGGCAAGATAAAAGCCGTCAGGAGATTAGATCCTGACGGCTTATTTTGATATATGAAGGAATGCTCATATTCTGTCACGTGACGAGATGCAGCATTCTTGTGGCGATATTGAAGTAAACAAGAAGTGACAGCGCATCAACTATTGTTGTGATAAACGGACTGGCCATAACTGCCGGGTCGAAGCCCGCTTTGGATGCTAGCATAGGAAGACAGCATCCTACAAGTTTTGCGATAAGTACTACTACTAAAAGAGTCAGGCAGATGACTGCGGCAACGGTAACCTGGAGCTTGTCCAAAACAAGGAGCTTCACAAAGTTGGCGGCTGCCAGAGTCAGTCCGCAGAGAACTGCAACTCTTACTTCCTTCCATATTATCTTGAACAGATCTTCAAATTCGATCTCTTTTAGCGAAAGTCCACGGATGATGGATACGCTGGCCTGTGATCCTGCATTTCCTCCGGTGTCCATGAGCATCGGTATGTAGGCAGTCAGGATAACAAAGGCAGAGAGGGCGTCCTCAAATCCTGTGATAATGGCACCGGTGAAGGTGGCACTTATCATAAGGAAGAGGAGCCAGGGGATCCTGCTCTTGTAGGTCTCAAATATGCCAACCTTGGGATAGGGCTTGTCTGACGGCACGATAGCTGCCATCTTTTCGATATCCTCGGTGGCCTCTTCTTCAAGGATGTCCACAACGTCGTCGATGGTGATGATACCCACCATACGGGTTTCATTGTCAACTACGGGCATGGCTGTGAAGCCGTATTTCTGGAAGGTTCTTGCAGCTTCCTCCTGGTCTGTCATGGTTCCGATGCTGATGACATTGGTGTTCATGATGTCGCCAATGATCTGATCGGGGTCCATGATGAGGAGGTATCTCAGGGCAACGGTTCCAACCAGTACCTTCTGCTTGGTGACTACGTAGCAGATATTGATGGTCTCTGAGTCAACGCCCTTCTTGCGGATGCGCTCTATGGCATCTGCCACGGTCATGTCTTCCCGAAGGTCTACATACTCCACCGTCATGATAGATCCGGCGGAATCCTCCGGGTACTGCAGAAGGTGATTGATATCTGCTCTGGTCTCGGGACTGGCGTTTGCGAGGATGCGCTTAACAACGCTGGCAGGCATCTCTTCGAGGATGTCTGTAGCGTCATCGGCCATCAGATTTTCAATTATGTTGGATGCTTCCTTATCGGACATTGAACGGATGATATACTGCTGTACATCCGCTTCCAGATCGGCAAAAACGTCCGCTGCCATGTCCTTGGGGAGGATTCGGAACATCTTAAGGGAATCCTCTTCTTCCATCTCACTCATCGCCTCAGCGATATCTGTTGTATTCATCTCCGAGATGGTCTGACGAAGCTTGGTGTATTGCCTGGAGGATAGAAGCTCCTTAAGTTCAAGGGCGAGAGTCTTTTCTTCTAATTCCATGGTAATCTCCTTTATGTGTGGTTTTTATGGTACTTCGACCGGGAGCAGAATCGCTGCCTGATATATGAGGATCTGACTTCATTAAAAACCACCACCTTTCTATAGGAGATTTGTGGCCTGTGTGCGCCACCATTTCTACTTTAGCACAAAAAATGTACCGCTACAATTTATTAATAAAGTATAAAATATCAAATTTTCTTTTGCCAGTATGGAAAGTGCCTCGTATAATATACCGTGATGTAAGTGATTACATTTTATTTCGAGGAGGAAAAAAACAATGAAAAAGGCTATCGCAATGATCATGGCTGGTATCACAGCTCTTTCACTTGTAGCTTGTGGCCAGACACAGGAAGCACCTGCTGAGGCTCCTGTAGAGGAGACAGTACAGGAGGCAGCTCCTGAAGCAGGAACAGAGGAAGTTGTAGGAATGGAGAACCCCTGGCGCGACATCACCGAGGATGAGGCAAACTCAATCTACGCTAAGCTCTTCACAGCACCTGAAGGTGCAACAGATGTAAAGTGGAGCATCATGGATAGCGCAGCTGATCCTTCAGGATTCCCCGGACCCCTTGTACAGATGATGTTCACACTGGACGGCAGGGAGTTCACAGCAAGAATGCAGACAACCGAAGAGGACAATGCAGACATCTCCGGTATGTTCTATGACTGGACAGTAACAGACGATGCAACACTTCACGGATGGGGTGGCGACAACATGCCCGCTAAGTGCTCAAGATATGTAGGCGAGAATGAGTACGCTGATCTCTGCAACTGGTATGATATTGAGTACGGTGCAGCTTATACACTGAGCGTAACAGATAAGGATCTCGACGGCTTTGACATCCAGGCAATTGCAGAAGCAATCTACAATCCTGAGAACGAGCCCGGAAACAGCATCCCTGATGACGACGGGATAACAGAGCATGTTTCATTTGATATCACAGGATGCGAGACCTTCACTGATATCGTTGATAAGCTCCCTGCAGGCTGTGCTTATGCCAATGCAAAGATGGGCGACACAGATGTTCTTCTTACATCAGAGTACGCTTTTGACAACAACGCAGGCGAGGGAGATCCTTACTATGCAACCATCGAGGCAGATGTTTACTGCTATGATGCAACCGGCAGTCTTGCTTATGCAGGATTCATCACATCAGGCGGTACAGCTTATCCTCTTGCACAGGTTGGCGACCTTGTTTACGTAGGTGCAAACCACTTCGTAAAGGCTTATACCTTCGCTGCAGGCGGAATGGTAATCGACGAAGAGGCATCCGTTGAGTACGACTCAAACGGCGACGCAACATACTTCGCACACTCTGATCTTCGCGACGTTGGCGCAGATTCAGAGGGCAAGGTTCAGGATGACACCCTGATGAACGAGATGTATGGTAAGATGCAGGCCGGAGAGGTAATCGAGTTCTCAGTAGTTAAATAATATTTCTAAATCAGCGGGGCTGTCGCGAATGCGGCAGCCCTTTTCTTATGCCCTCATCGGCATGGATTTCTTAAAATTTATGGTATTTCATATATAATTGTGTGATTTGAAACAATATCATTTTTGTCAGATAATAAAAGATAGACTACGTAATACAAGTTCTTAGGCCGAGTGTTACTGTCGAGTGTCAGAAAGGAGACAGATAAACTATGAAAAAGACTGTGATTAATTTATTGAGCATGCTCTTAGCTGTCAGTGTTTTAGGAACAGCTATAGATGTGAATGCTGCAGGTATGCTTACCGGTGAGACTATAGAAACAGAACAGTCAGATGCCATTGTATCCACGACTAATGAGGGTGATACTCTGTCAGGCGAAGCCTTACCGCTTGAATATGACGTTGAAGGGGCCGAAGAAGGAGCTTCTTTTGATGAGGATTTTTTTGGCGATGAAGAAGAGCCTTTTTACGACGAGACCGAAGATGACGAATCAGATTTAAGCGATGATGTTATTGACGACAGTGATCCGGAAGATCCGACATATGAAGAAACTGTCCCGGAGGATGATGCTGAAACTGAGACGGAAGAAATATTTACTGAGGACGCTGATACTTCTTATCTTATGGGAGATGATTATGAGTATGCAACGTTCACTTTTATTGCTCCGGTCGGTGTGGAAAAAATAACATACGGATATGTATTCAATGGGAGAGATGCCAGCGGTTCAGTTGCGAGTGCTAATGGTTCATCTTCGATTAGTTTTGAAGAGGCTGTGGTGAATTCAGATGGCAAACTGGAGTTGAAGAAACAAATACAGATTGGATATATGCCCGGAAACATATCATATTGGTATTATTATTCTATTTCGTCAAAGAGTGCCACGCTGACAAATGGAAATCAGGGCGAAATAATATCAATAATCCAGGATGGTACTGAATTAAGTTCAACGTACGAAGAGCCTGGAAATAATCCACCATACTATTTGTGGCAAACAGGCAAGTTGGATGGAGATACCACAATAGAGTTTGTTTTTGAAGAAGACTTTGGCGGGGCGTTGGGGCTTACCATAGGAAAATTCATAACTCCGGGTATACGATATGAAAAGACTACCATAGATGGAATGACTGCATATGTATTCAAGTGTGATATTCGTTGGGGATATACCACGTTAAATGTCGGCGTTCCGAGGGACGCTACCTGGGAAGTGTATTCTGAAAGAGATTGTAATGAAGAATCCAGACTGGAGAATCATACTGTTCATTTTGACACGAGTCTGAGCGAGAATATCTGCTATATAAAGCTGACCAACGAAACTGAAAGCGCAGTTTTTATGGTGAAGTTTATCTTATATGACGAGTATGCTTCAGTTGCACCACGGAGTATTCCCTACTATCCCCGGGACCTTGATGATTCTATATCAACGAAGATCGATTGGGGATGGGAACTCTTTAACAGTGATGCGACCGGATCTTTTGATAATGACATTGCGACTGCTTCTCTTGTATTGTCAAGAGATGCCCAGGCTGGCTTGAGGAATATTCAATTCTTATTAGAAGGATTAGGATTTGATCAAAACTCTTCTTCATCCGCTAACTATGGCAATGCTACTTTTGATATAGCACGACCTGCGTATACTTTGGTGTACCAGAAAGTCAACATCAATGATACTCCGAGCAATCTTTTTGTTGTGGTTGTACGTGGGACAGGCGACTCCGCAGATGTATTGACAGCTCTTTCTGCACAAGCCGGAAGTCTTAATACTTCAAAGGCATATATCAAGGAACAACTTGAACAGTATATGAGATCCAGTTGCGGAAAGACATTAAGTGATATCAAAAACGAAAATAACATATTCCTGATAACGGGACACGGCCTTGGTGGAGCTGTTGCAAATCTGCTGGCGGCCGATCTGGAAGAGTATGCCGTACCGCAAAACATTTTTGCATACACTTTTGCCGCGCCTGCCACTGTAAACATAGCTCAGGCAGGTGGATATCCAAACATCAAAAATGTATTGAATATGGAAGACAGGATAGCATGGCTTATTGACAATACCAATTACGGACGTCTTGGGCAGGACACCTGGTTCCACAGGGAAAATGACGGAATAAAAAACAGTATATACAGCGCATACAGTACGATAACTGAGGGCAAAAGCCTGTATGAAATGTCAAATGTGCTCTCCAATGCCAATACAGGTACAAGTACATTATATAGCGGGCATAGCGCAGATAAGTATTTTGCGTATCTGCTGTCAAGGCCGGATGCAGGAGAGCCGGAGTCATATGCAATAAAAACCAGAAGGGTATCATTCCACTGTCCCGTTGATGTCGAAGTGTACTCGAAGTCGGGAGTTTTGCTTGGAAGGGTAGTAAATAATCAGATAGACGATAGTATCGACAGCTATGTCCACATTGAAGTTGATGGTGACGAAAAGTATTTCTATCTGTTATTTGACGGTGAATATGAATTTAAGGTTATCGGAAATGACAGCGGCGTTATGACATATGATCTGGAGGAGGTTGATCCGGATACAGGTGATGTAACTGTTATAAAAGAGTTTTCTGGAGTCAATATTGAGAATGACAAGTCCTTCATCACAGATGTCACTACAGAAAGTGCACTCGAGGATACCAGCCTCTTTGTAATCGACGAGAATGGCAAACCATATCTGGAAGTAAACGAGGATGGAACAGAGCTGCCGTACACGCCCATACCGGAGGGCCTGTGGATAGAACTTTCGCCTAATCCCGACTCAGAAGATGGTGAGTACTACTACACAGGAAAGCAGGTGAAGCCGGAAGTAAAGGTTTATGACAACGTTACATTGTTAAATGCTGGTTCGGATTACACGATCAAGTACTCAAATAATACAAAAGCATTTTCATTGTTTGAAGAAGACGCCGGCTTTTACAATAGTAAGGGTAAGACTGCAGCGCCAGCTATCACAGTGACCGGTAAAGGAAATTACGCAGGAACTGAGGTTGCTTATTTCAGGATATTACCGATCAGCATTGAGACATCAAATGTACAGACTTTTTGTGATTCCATGTCTATAGCCTTCAACTCAAAAGAACAGAAGCCTGTGCCGGAAATGACTGTATCCGGAAAAGCAATTAAAGCAAAGACCGATTATGACATTGTCTATTTTGACGCAGACGGATACCTGAGCATGGATGAGCCCGGGAAGGCACTGCCTTCGGTTAAGAATACAGGCACATACGTGATGAGACTTACCGGAAAAGGTAATTACAGCGGAATCCGTGACGTACCACTTTATGTTGTGGACAACAGTGTCAAAAAACTGGTTACAAAGCTTAAGTTCTCTAAGATCGCAGCTCAAAGCTATGACGAAGGAAAAGAGATAAAGCCTGCCATTACTGTAAAAGACGGTACTAAGGAGCTGGTTCCGAAGACAAGCGATGAACAGACAGACTATGACTACACTTTAACCTATGAAAACAATACAAAAGTAGGAACCGGATATGTAATAGTTACGGGTAACCCTGAGCGCGGTTATAGTGGAATTAAGCGCATCGCATTCAAGATTAATGGAATAACACTTGCAGGAGCAAAGGTTGCCGGAATGCCTGCATCAGCCACCTATACCGCAACCGACATCACAATTGATAATCTCCTGAGAGCCGGAACGATCGCTGTTTCTCCAAAAGGTAAGGACACCGTGCTCACAATGTACAACCCTGAAACAGGAACCGGCGACTATAAGGTAACCTATAAGAATAATAAGAATGTAGGTACTGCAACAGTTTCTTTTGAAGGCGTGAACGGTTATACCGGGACATTTAGCAAAAACTTTAAGATATTGCCATGCAGTCTTAACAGCGGTGTTATAACAGTAAGCAGAGCATCCGAAGGCGATCTGCCTTACGAGAAGGGTGGAGTAAAAGAAAAAGTGGTTATCACCCATGGTGCTTACACATTAGTTGAGGGAATAGATTACGCATTATCTTATACCGGCAACAAGAATGTTGGAAGTACCGCGACAATAACGATAAAGGGCAAGAAGAACTATAAAGATACTTATAATGGAAAACTGTCCTTTAAAATCGTAACCCAGAGTATTTCTGCGATGACGATTTATGCTGATGACAAAGCATATCAGCCTAAAAAGAATAGTTTTACAACTACCGTTAAGATTTATGACACCAACGGAAAACAGCTTGCGGCCAATACCGATTACGACAGGACATTTGACTACACTTATCCTGATGGAGCAACGGTTTACCAGATAACAGGAAAGAAGAAACTTAATTCATATTACAGGAAGCCGGGAGACGCAGTAGACAAAGACGATATCATTCTGGCCAATACTAAGCTCAGAGTAACAATAAAAGGAAAGAACAGCTACACGGGTTCTATCTATGCTGACTACAGGATTATAAAATCCTCCATCTCCGGAGCGAAAGTTTCAGTAAAATCCCAGGTCTACACGGGCAATCCCATAAAGCTTACAGAAGATGACATAACAGTAAAGATCAGCAACAAAGAAGTTGCCGCCACTGATGCTGAAACCGGATTGAAAAACTGGGAAATCGTACCCGGAAGCGAAAAGAACAATACTAACAAAGGTACTGCAACCGTGCAGATCCGGGGCCTTGGAAATTATGGCGGCGTTAAGACCGTCCAGTTTAAGATCGCTGCCAGGGGAATAATCTGGTGGTGGAGATGGTGATCTGTGGCCACAAAACAAAATGATTCGGAAGGACAGCAACCATGGAAATGACGAACAGACTTTTAGCTATTGAAGAAGCAGGGCCGTTTTACATCCTTCGCACCGACGGGGCCCGGGTGAAACTGTATTTTCTGACGGATGAGATCATCCGCGTCAGGGCAGCGTTTGACGGGGATTTCAAAGAAGAATCCTATGTGCTCATGACAACCGCCTGGGAGGACAGGCTGGACTCTTTGTTTGAAGGCGAGAGAACAAGGATCGATCCGGTTAAGCCGACCGTCACAGAATCAGAGGAAGAGGTGGTATTTGCCACTGAGGCTTTAAAGCTCGCGGTGAAAAGAGATCCCTTCGAGTTGAAACTTACTGATGCAGAGGGCGATGTTCTCTATCAGACAACCGGACTTACTGCATATACAAAGGATTCCAACAACAGGCGCACGGCCTATTCCTGCATGAAGGATGATGACTGCTTCTACGGCTTTGGAGAAAAGACGGGACCGCTCAACAAGAACAAGTCGTTTATCAGAGAAAGAGCTACCGACTGCATGGGATATGACCCTGAGCGGGCAGACACTCTTTATAAACATATTCCCTTCTATATAAAACTGGACAGGGATAACGGCAAGGCTGTTGGCGTTTATTACCATAATTTCCATGAAGCCGAGTTCAACATGGGCTGTGAGAAGTCCAATTACTGGCCTGCATACAGCTACTACAGGACAGACGGAGGAGACCTGGATCTCTTTGTGATCGGCGGCAGCAGGATTTCAAAAATTGTCGATAACTACACATGTCTTACGGGAAGACCGTGCCTTCTTCCGAAGAGAGCGCTGGGCTATCAGGGTTCTTCCATGTACTACTCAGAGCTTCCTGCGGATTGCGACGAAGCGATCGCCCGATTTGTGGACACAGTAAGAGCAGAAGGAATACCGATCGATGGCTTCCATCTGTCCTCAGGCTATACCAATACAGAGGGACGCCGCCATGTATTTACATGGAACAGCAAAAAGTTCGATGATCCCAAAGCTTATTTCCAGCTGCTAAACGAGATGGGAGCGGAGAACGTTCCAAATGTTAAGCCCGGAGTTCTGACAGACCATCCTATGATGAATCTCTTCAAAGATAATGATGTCTTCATCAAGGACTCAAAAGATTCATCCAAAGACGCCGCCTGCAAGTGGTGGGGCGGAGAGGGCCGCTACTTTGACTTCACCAATCCCAAAGCCCGTGATCTGTGGAAGAAGCTTCTCAAGGAGAATCTCATAAGTCTGGGCGTCAATTCCATATGGAATGACAACTGCGAGTACGATGGTCTTCTCGACCAGGATGCAATTGTAGATTTCGACGGACAAAAAGGAACCATCGGGCAGCTCAAGCCTGTCATGGCTAACCTCATGTGCCGCCTCAGCAACGAAGCGGTCATTGAGCATAATGAAAACGCAAGGCCATACTCTGTCTGCAGAGCAGGAACAGCCGGTATTCAGAAATACGCCCAGACCTGGTGCGGAGACAACTATTCATCCTGGAAGACTTTGAAGGCCAATGTAGCAACAATACTTGGAATGGGTCTTTCGGGACAGCCCAATGAAGGCGCGGACATCGGAGGTTTTGCCGGCCCTGCTCCGGGAAAAGAGCTGTTCATCAGATGGGTGCAGCAGGGCGTATTCCAGCCCAGGTTCTCCATCCACTCAGCATCCACCGATAACACGGTGACTGAACCATGGATGTATCCTGATGCAGCGGATCTTATAAGAGGACTGATCCTCTTTAGATACAGATTCCTTCCATATCTGTATTCCGTGGAATATGAAGCATCACAGACCGGCGCACCTATAATGCGTCCTCTTGTTTATGAGTTCCAGGATGATCCGAACGTATATGATAACTGCGAAGAGTACATGTTCGGAAGAAACATTCTTGTTGCCAATGTCCTTGAAGAAGGGCAGACAAAGAAGAGTGTCTATCTTCCAAAAGGACAGAAGTGGTACGCGCTGACAGACGACCTCAGGGAATATGAAGGTGGAACGACTGTTGAGATTCCCGTGGATATCAAGTCCGTACCCATTTTCTTAAGGCAGGGCGGAATTGTTCCCGTTGCCGACAACCAGATAATGAACATGGCAAGTGATCCCGTATCTATGCTTCATCTCTATCTTGCACCCGGCGCCGACAGCTCTTTTACCATGTATGATGACGACGGCTGCAGCAATGATTATAAGAAGGGAGTCTACAAGAAGACCAACATTTCCATGCATGGCAAGAGCGTCGTGGAAGTAGACATCAGCTATGAAGGTAGCTATAACAACACCATCGAAGGCATTCTGGCAGAGATGGTCTGCAAGGAAAAGAGCCCTCTTAAGGTGGAAGTTCTCTCGGCAGATAAGATAAACAGAGTGGAACTGCCGCGGTATTTAAATCAGGGTCTCTACGACGAAAACGACGCGGGCTGGTATTACAACCTGTCCACCGGCAGCGTTATGATCAAGTACCCGAACCCCAAGAGCGATTACACACTCAGGGTGTCCTTTGAGGCTTTTGACCTTGTGGGAATGTGATACTTGCAACTACGGCCGTGTTGTTCTAAAATGTTGTGAGATTAATAGTAGAAATGGAGTATAGATTTATGATGCAATCACGTACACATAACTGTGGTGAGCTTCGCATGGAGAACGTCGGCGAGAAGGTTAAGCTTGTCGGCTGGCTCGAGAACATGCGTGAAGTCGGAAGCGGACTGGGCTTTGTGGTCCTTCGTGACTTCTATGGCACAACACAGATAGTTCTTGAGACAGAGGAGATGGTGAAAGAGGCCAAGGCCATCACCAAGGAGTCCACAATTTCCGTAGAGGGCGTTGTAAGGGAGAGAAGTTCCAAGAATCCCAAGCAGGAGACCGGCGATATCGAGGTTGTTCCCGAGAAGATCGAGATCCTCGGAAGATGCCGCTACAACGAGCTGCCCTTCGAGATCAACCACTCAAGGGAGGCAGATGAGACAGCCCGCCTTAAGTACCGCTATCTCGACCTTAGAAACCCTGAGGTTAAAAAGAATATCATCCTCAGATGCAACGTTGTGGCAGCCCTCAGACAGGCTATGACAGAGCACGGATTTTTGGAGATCACAACTCCCATCCTTACAGCTTCTTCACCTGAAGGTGCAAGAGACTACCTGGTTCCTGCAAGAAAGCACCCCGGTAAGTTCTATGCACTTCCCCAGGCACCTCAGCAGTTCAAGCAGCTGCTCATGACAGCAGGCTTCGACCGCTACTTCCAGATCGCACCCTGCTTCAGAGACGAGGATGCCAGAGGCGACAGAAGCCCGGGAGAATTCTACCAGCTGGATATGGAGATGGCGTTTGCATCTCAGGAGGACGTTTTCGCAGTGTGCGAGGATGTGCTTCCTCCCATCTTTGCAAAGTACGGAACCTACAACAGAGCTTCAGGAGCTCCTTTCATGAGGATACCTTATCTTGAGGCTATGGAGAAATACGGAACAGACAAGCCTGACCTGAGAATTGACCTCACGGTTCAGGATGTGACCAAGGAGCTGGCCGGCTGCGGATTTGGGCCTTTCGATGAGGCTGATGCCCGCATCAAGGCTGTTGTTATTTCAGACTTCAAGGAGAGCAGAAAGTTCATCGACAAGACGATCTCAGACGTTGAAGTTCAGGCCGGAAACAAGGCTTACTGGTTCAGAATGGATGAAAACGGCGAGCTTGTTGGAGGAATCTCCAAGTTTGTTGCACCTATCAAGGACAGCGTAGTATCAGCTCTTTCCCTCAAGGCAGGAGATCTTGTGGTTCTTTCTGCAGGAAAGCTCTCAGCAGCACAGAAGACAGCCGGCGTTATCGTGAAGATCTTCGGAAATGCAGTACCCGGCCACATGGACAAGGAGCAGTACACCTTCTGCTGGATTGTGGACTTCCCTATGTACGAGATCGGCGAGGAGTCAGGCGAGCTTGAGTTCTGCCACAATCCTTTCTCAATGCCTTCAGGCGGAATGGAGACTCTGCTCAAGGTTGAGAGAGGTGAGCTGGATCCTCTTGCAATTACTGCAGACCAGTATGACCTTGTATGCAACGGCGTTGAGCTCTCGTCAGGTGCTGTCAGAAACCACGACCCTGAGATCATGATCAAGGCCTTCGAGATGGTAAGACTTGGCGAGGAAGACGTTAAGGCAAAGTTCCCTGCCATGTACAACGCGTTCTGCTATGGTGCTCCGCCTCACGCAGGAATCGCACCCGGCGTTGACCGTATGGTAATGCTTCTGGCAGGAGAGGACTCCATCAGGGAGATCATTCCTTTCCCGATGAACAAGAATGCTCAGGACGTTATGATGGATGCGCCCGGATATGTAACGGACAAGCAGCTTGAAGAGCTCCACATCAAGACTGTTGTTCCAAATGATGAGAACAAGGAGTCCTGATCAGGCGGGTTGATAGTAAATATGGAAAAAAATGCGGTCGGTGCTTATGGGCACCGGCCGCTTATTTCTGCCATTCTTGAAAAGTAAGTCAGGTCTGCAAAATCTGTCTCCGCGAGTCTTGTGGAGCTCGCCGCGTTGCTGGCAAATATGAGATATCCGCCTTTCACTCTGATGGTCATGTGATAGACGATCATGACGCGATATTTCTTTTCCGTCATGAACTGCGCAAATTTAGTGAAACCCTCCCGCTGCATGTCAAAGATGTTGATCACCTTTATAGGGAAGGTGTTGAATATGGGGTGGAAGTCCTCGGGACGGGTTTGGGACAGGTCAAGGACGGCCTCTTCGAAAAAGCTCTCCTCGCCCCTCATCTCTTTTACCAGGCCAAAGGTGCTTTCCATGGTGTACTCACCCAGTACGTAAGCCTCGTCAAGACCGTAGGTTTCCATTATCCTTTCCAAAGCTCTTTTAAAAGAGATATTGTCCTTCATAAGGAAATCGCTCATCAGCTTCATGATGAGGCTTCCCTTGTCGCTGTATATCAGCATGTGCTGGGCTATGGTCATCACCTTGCCATCATAGAGGATTTCCCCGTGTACCTGGGGTGTGTAGAACACGTATCTGTCTTTGCCCTTGGTTTTGGCAATGTAAAGCATCTTGTCCGCCAGCTGGAACATGCTGTCATAATCACTGGCGTTATCCGGGAAAAGAGCGCCTCCCATAGATACGGTTATAGTCTTGTTTTCTTTTTCATCCATGTACTTCTCACGGATCGTATATCTGATATTCCGGAGGATCTCGCGCAGTTCCGTTTCGGTGCTGACTTTTTCAAGGACGAGCATGAACTCGTCGCCTCCGATCCTGCCGACTGCACCCTTGTCTCCGACAAACTTCCTGGCTATGGCGGCAACTTCTTTGATCACGTCGTCGCCCGTCATGTGTCCGTAGGTGTCATTGACGGATTTGAAATTGTCCACATCCATGAGGAAGAAGTAGAAGGGCTCCGGCGGCTCCTTCTGCATCAGGTTCTGGGCGTACTCTGTGATGGCACTCTTTGAGTAGACGCCGGTCATCTTGTCATAGTAGCCGTCTGCACTGTCGGTCTTCATGGACTGGATATCCGAAAGATCCATCTTAATGTTGTCGCCGGGATTATCGGTTTTTTCGATCGTGGCGGCTATCCAGGAAAGTGAGCCTTCCTTCTTCTTTACCCTGAAGCAGCTCAGGGCAGACTCGCCGGGTCTTATTGCGAAGATCGCATTCTTTAGTCCGGTGAGGTCCTGCATGGGGATGATCTTGTCAAGGGAGGGGATGTGGTCTCTCCCGACGTACTCAAGAAAACTCTTGCTGCAGTCTACGATATTTAAGTTCTCGTCAAGTTCAAGAAAATATCTTTTGAATTCAGCCATGGCATTCTCCATAAATTTTTGCGCAGATCTTCCGAAAGTATATATGGATAATGTATCAGAAATCTACAGGATTATTCAATATTACAAACGGAATTTTGATAGAATGTTTATAATTATGCTATGATTAATATACGATAAAATATATGAATATGTCGATCGGGGCAGGTATGGCAGATGGATAAGATAAAGGCGTACACGAAATACATATATCTGGCAGTTATCGCGCTTGCCATAATAGCAATGCTGGTAATGGTGCTTCAGTTCAGGGCAGAGAGGAAGAATGCTGCCGATGAGGCTTCTTCCCTTATTTCCATCACAGAGATGAAGGAGAAGCAGTTAAAAGAGCCTGAGGCAAAGGTGACAGTTGAGACGCAGATCATACAGGACGGTCTGAATGACATGGGATTTCTCATAACGCAGGAGTACTACTTTACCCAGGTGGAGAAGTACACCAAAGAAGTAAAGCTCTTTTATCTATTGCCTTCTGAGTCTGAGATCCTGTACAGCTATGACGGTGCTGTCTATGCCGGCGTAGACTTTACGAAGATCGAGATTGAGAAGGACGAAGAAGCAAAGACACTTACCGTGAAGATTCCGCCTTCAGAGATACATGATGTCAGCATAGATAAGAGTACATTTAAGGTTTACTCCGAGAAGGATCATCTGTGGAATAAGATGCAACTTTCCGATTACAATGCATCTCTTCTTGAGTATGAGAAGGCTGCTGAGAAGAAAGCTAAAGAGAACGGCATTCTTGACAGAGCAGATGAGCAGGCAGAGAAACTGGTGCTGAATTTTATCAGAAATATTCCGGATACGTCGGAATTTAAGGTTTCGATTGAGTGAGGGGGATGAGTATGGATCTTAAAAGGATTACAGCAGTGGTACTGCTTCTTCTGGTGGCGGTGATCTCAATCACCAAGGTGGCGCCCTGGGCGGCTGACCCCGCCAACCATACCCATTCGGTTGAACAGACTGAAGCAAAGATAACCACAGTTATGACGCTATCCGGAGGCGCTGCGGCTACCGCGGCGACACTGTCACTTCTTCCCGGAGATATGTGCACTCCTATTGCGGAGCAGCTGGCAGAGCTGGCGAAGTACTTCCTGCTTATACTTAGTGCTTTATATCTGGAGAAGTTTCTGATCGGAATTTCAGGGTATATTACTTTTTTAATATTTATTCCGTTAGCATGTCTGATTCTGGCAGGAGCCATTCTGTTTAAGAAAAGAAACTGGGTTACTGCCGCAGGAAAGATCGCTATCATAGGGATAGTTCTTTTCCTCATTGTTCCTGCAAGCGTGTGGCTCTCCGACATGGTTTATCAGACCCAGGCTGAGAGAGTGAACGCAGCGGTTGAGGAATACAACAGCATGGATATCGAAGGGGAAGCTGAGGACGGACTGCTGGGACAGATCACATCCATCGCAGGGGATACGCTTAACAAGGTTACGGCTTTCCTCAGCGGACTGATCGAAGCCCTTGCAGTGATGATCGTTACAGCCTGCGTCATTCCTGTACTGGTTTTTGTCTTCCTGGCATGGCTTGTGAAGACCATTTTTGCAGCCAATGTGCTGAGCCTGGATTCTGCATCGCTTGAGGCGCTCACCGGGAGAAGAGATTAGTTTTCTTTTTGCAGATTATTGCCAGTTTCTTTGGCAGTTCGTATAAATAGTCAGAGGAGCAAAAACACAGGAGAGTAAGCAAATGTCAGATGAGATTTTAATGAATGAAAATAATAAGAAACTTGATGAGAAGGAACTTAAGGGACTCGCCGGAGGGACATCTAAAGGTACTGTAATTGATTCAGGCTTGGCGGAACTGGCAAGAAGAACCCGGCCAGAGGGCCCTTTGGCTAAACAACATAGCTGGACTACGGATGAGCATCCGGGTAATGACGGCAACGGAAGTCTTTAATATATCCCAGAGCAGGGCCGGATGCCATCTTAAGGATCTCACAATGGCGCAGCAGCGCCACCGGGAAAAAGGATGAACGAAAATGAAAACCGAAATATAAAAACGCTTGAGAGGGTAGTCACAAGGGCTGTCCTTTTTGGCGTGGTTATAACTCTGGTTCTTCTTCTCATGATCGAATCAGTGGTCTTTATTTTTCCGACCCTGCGTTTCTACAAAAGAGAAATAAAGCATGACGGCGACATTGCCGTAGCCCTTTTGGGAAAGGAATACATTCTGGATTGCTATGCCAAGGCTAAGGATATATACTACTCAACTCCTGAAGAGATCAGACATGATCAGTTTTCCGAGAACTATGTATCCCTGATTCGTCCGATGATCGACGATGAATACAGGGAAAAAAGAAATCTTTTGTCCCTGTGCAGAGAACAAGCGGGACTGGAGGATATATGCTTTGTATTCTATGATGACGAAACGGATCGTCTTGTATTTGTTCTGGACGGAAATGATAAAAGCAAGGCGTTCTTACCGGGACAGTGGGTCTCCGATGAGATAGGCACTGTTGAGGACCTCAAGGCGATCAACACGACCATGAGATCAGACTGGATCATGCCGATCGCCTATGGCAAGGTCACCGGATGGGTTGGATCTGATTACAGAGCATTCCACGACGATGACGGCAACATGGTGGGATATATTTCCGTCAATGTCGAGGTCAATTCCATTTTTAATCAGATGAGAACATTCCTGGCAATCTTCTCACCTCTTATGGCACTGCTTACGGTGTGGATTGCAAGGAGAGCCGCAAAATGGATCAAAAAGCGAATGCTGGATCCTATTGCAGGGCTTACCGAAAAGGCAAGAGAGTACACTTCAACAACGGAGTTTAGTGGAGATAAAGAGCATGGCGCTATCTTCAAGAGTCTGCCTCTTAATACCGGCGACGAGATAGAAGAGCTGTGGAAGACCATGGTTGAGATGGAAGACGACGTGGCCCTTGCGATGCAGAGGGAGCGCGAAGAAGCAGCTCAGAAGGAAAGGATAGCTACAGAGCTGGACCTTGCCAGAAATATTCAGCTGGGCGTTCTGCCCGTTGATTTTGAGCAGTTTGCAAAAGACAGGGGATTTGAGATCTTCGCCAGCATGCACCCGGCAAAGGAAGTTGGTGGAGATTTCTATGATTACTTTTCCATAGATGATAAGCACGTAGGCCTTGTCATAACCGACGTTTCCGGAAAAGGTATTCCCGCAGCCCTCTTCATGATGATCAGTAAGGCTCTTATCAAGGGCCGGGCCAGCCAGGGCGGAAAGCCCTCAGAGATTCTGGCATTTACGAACAACAGCCTCTGCGAGGATAATCCATTCTCGATGTTCATCACTGTGTGGTTCGGAATCCTGAATACAGAGACGGGCGAGGTTGTGGCCGCCAACGCAGGCCATGAATACCCATTCGTCACAGGCGACGACGGAAGGCTTCATAAGCTTGATGACCCCCACGGCGTCGTAGTAGGATGCATCGAGGACATGGAGTACGAGGACTACACCTTCACGATTCCTAAGGGCGGAATGCTCTTTGTCTACACCGACGGCGCGCCTGAAAGCCAGAACGAGAAGGAAGAGATGTTCGGCATGGACAGGCTCGAAGAGGCCATCAACTGGTGCAGGGATAAGGACCCTAAGAGAATGGTGGAGTACTTGAAGGATGAGCTCGACAAGTTTAAGGGGAATGCCGAGCAGTTTGATGATATTACGATGCTTGCAGTTAAGGTTGGGGAGAAGTGAGATAAAAGCTTGTAGGAGCTATTAGTGAATAAAGAACAGCCAGAGGATATGCGGCCTCTGGCTGTTTTGTCATTAATGACTTCTTGCATCAATATTAAATAATTCTAAACTATATAGGCTGACAAAGTTTATGTGGATGAAAAGAGGTAAAATAATATTAGTCACTTTTTAGGCAGAAGTGACTAATATTATTAACATGTCCGGTCTTAGAAGATGCGGTTATTTACAAGGAGGTTTATATGCTGAAGCGACTGTTATCAATGGCTCTTATGTTTTCACTTACACTCTCACTGTTATCATCGCCGATAGTGGCATATGCTACAGAAACTGAAGATGTTTCTGAGATAATGCTTGATGCGTCGGATAGTGATGATTCTCAAGAAGACACTGATCCTTCAGATGCGTCAGAGTTTTTTGATGATATTGAATCTGATGTCATAGAATCTGATGAAGCTGATATCGAGGATGAAGAGTTTGCTGTGGATTCCGAAGAGGTAATATCTGAATCTGATGAAGAGTATCTGGTCTTTGGGGCAGAAGATGACATAGCAAGCGGATCATATGGACAAACTCAGTGGAGAGTTACTTCTGCTGGTGAACTGATAGTTACCGGTACCGGAGATGCCTACGAAGAAACTGAAGAAGAGTGGAGTGACTATGGAACTTCACATACTTCTCCATGGACTCGCGATGATGAATGCAGAGAGCAGATAAAAAAAGCTACTATAAGTTTGAAACAGTGTGCAAATTTCCAAGGCTTTTTTGCAGACTGCGAGTCTCTTGAGTATGTTGATTTAAGTGGAACATCGGGAGATGGCACACGAGAAGTCCTTATGGACCATATGTTTTATGATTGTAGTAGCCTTAAATCCATTAAATTTGGAGACTTTTCTACAGCTAATGTTGTGGACATGAATAATATGTTTACGTATTGTAACGCTATTGAGGAGATGGATTTAAGCGGAATTAATACATCTAAAGTAACAAACATGAGTGGACTGTTCTTTTCCTTTGGGATGGACTTGGAGTCTTTGAACCTAAACGGGTTTGATACCTCAAGTGTTGTAGACATGAGCGAAATGTTTGCTGGCTGTGGTGTTGAGGAGTTGGATTTAAGTGGGTTTGATACCTCAAGTGTTGTAGACATGAGCGAAATGTTTGATGGCTGTGATGTTGAGGAGTTGGACTTAAGTGGGTTTGATACTTCAAAAGTAACGAACATGAGAAATATGTTCGCGTCATGTTGGGCTTCACTGATTAATTTAAGCGGATTTGATACCTCCAATGTTACAGACATGAGCGGAATGTTTGCTGGGTGTTATGCAGAGGAATTAGACTTATCTGGCTTCAATACTTCAAATGTAACAAACATGAGTGGTATGTTCAGAAATGCTAACGATCTTACATCAATATCCTTAGGGAGTGGCTTTGTAACATCAAAAGTAACAAACATGTATCGTATGTTTGAAAAATGTGTGAGACTGGTAACGGTTGATACAAGTAATTGGGATACATCTAAAGTTACAAATATGTCTTCTATGTTTGATAACTGTCATTGTCTGAAAACAGTTGATACAAGTAATTGGAATACATCTGGTGTTACAGATATGTCTTATATGTTTAGACAATGTATTATGATCAATGATTTAGATGTAAGCGGCTGGATTACTTCAAATGTTAAGGATATGAAGTATCTTTTTGCATGGTGCAGATCAGTAGAAGAGTTGGATGTAAGTAATTGGGATACATCTAATGTTACATTGATGACAGAGATGTTTCAGGATTGCGTAAAATTGACGGAATTAGACGTCTCTGGATTCGATACATCGAAAGTAACTGATATGGCCGGAATGTTTAATGGTAGCTCTCATATAAAAAGACTTGACCTCAGTAAATGGGATACATCAAGCACTAAGTCCATGCCTTGGCTTTTTAGCAATTGCTCCGGATTGGAGTCAGTTGACTTAAGCGGATTTGATACTTCCAAAGTATATTTTATGTGGTATATGTTTTACGGATGTTCATCATTAAAGTCACTTGATGTCAGTATGTTTGACACATCTTCTTTAACAGAAGCAAATGATATGTTTGGAAAATGCAGTAGCCTTGAAACACTTGACTTAAGCAGCTTTTCTCTTGAAAAAATAACAGAAGTCAGTGGTATGCTGTCAGGATGTACAAACTTAAAGACCATTCGGACACCAAAAAAATCGGCATTGCCCATAGCACTTCCGAGTAATAAATGGAAAAACTATGACACAATGGAAGATGTTACTGAAATACCGGCCAATTGCGAGAACAGTTTATATTTGTTCAAAAATGAAGTATCTTTATCCTTTGATAAAGACTCTTTCGAGCTAAATAAGAATGAAACAGCCACAATAACAGTTCATGCTAGTCCGATAGGAGTGGATTTAACACAAGTTGCATGGTCTTCAACTGATGAGGCAGTTGTGACTGTAGAAGGAACTGCTACAGGAGCTGTTATTACTGCCGGAGATTCCGAAGGTACTGCAACAATTACAGCTACTCTTGAGGATGCGACAGCAACAGCCAATGTAAAGGTAATGGTTCCTCTTAGACTTGATAAGAAGGAGATTACTTTTACAGAAAACAGTGATGTTATCGAATCGATCAACGCTTCAGTAATAGACTCATATAAAGACTACGTATTATATAAAGTCGTTGACGAATTAGATAATGTTGTTGATGATCTGATAACAGTAACAAAGGTTGGTAGTACATTCGAATATAGAATTGCCCTGAAGAAAGATCTTGCTCTTGAAGATAGCAGGACAGTATTTTTCAAAGTATACGCAAACAGGGATGGAAAAGAGGTAAGTGACGTATGCAAAGTTACTGTTAATCCGCAGCCTTCTGTTTCAGCACCGGTTGCCAGTATAGGAAAAAATGGAGAAACAACTTCAGTAACTGCCGGAATATACGTATCACTTCGCAGTGAAACCTTGGGATCAACAATCTTTTATACCATCGATGGAGTGACAATCCCTACATGCGACGATAACGGGGAACCACTGGAAGGAGTCCTTAAATACACTGACAGGATCAAGATAGGTAAAGCAACAACGATCATGGCCCGGTCTTATAAAAAAGGCTATAGACAAAGTGCAGTAGCGATGTTCACCTATACCATAGATGAAGCTGCATGGGGCGACCTTGAGGGAAATACCGCGGTTCAGGCGCTCTTTGATAATAAGTCTTCAAATGTACCCGAAGACATCTGGTATCTGGTGGGAGATAATAAGTATGAAACTTCCGGTGATACTGCATATACTGAAGTCTACACAGGTAATAAGATCACATTTAATGACAAGATATCAGTATACTGTGGAACATCAAAGCTGATTGAGAATCGCGATTATGCAATAAGCTATTCCAATAACCTTAATGCAGCAGGTGTAAATGCCGAGAATCCCAAGACTCATAAGCGTATTGCTCCGACAGTAGTCATTAAGGGAAAAGGAAATTATAGTAAGAGTTCGAACCTGTATTTTGGAATCGTTCCTGATAGCATCGATAATGCGCTGATAACATCTGAGAGAGTTGTCTCTGTAATTGCCGGAGCCAAGGCAAAATTGGCTAATAATATGCCTGTAGTCACTTATAATGGGAAGAAACTCTCTCTGGATAAGGATTATGTACTGAAGTACTACAATGGGGAAAGTATAGATGATGCAGACCTAATACAGGATCCTTCTGCTGTTACACTGGACACACCCGGTAAAACATATACTATCCGTATCATCGGTAAAGAGGGTAGTAATCATACCGGTGAAAAGGTTGAAGTGGTTCTTGTTAAGACCATCGACAGCACAGATAAGAATATTGTGCAGACATCTAAACTTAAGTTTGGAGATGCTGCGAATAAGGCAATAAAGGTTCCTTACGATAAGGACAAGGTATATACGGCAGAGAGTCTTTTCAATAATGCAGGAGAAGGCGAACCATTCGCATATGTCTTTATTAAAGGTGCGACAAAAGATGCGCTGACCTATGGAACTGATTACGAAGTACAGCTCCTGGACGAAGATAATAATTCTGCAGGAGTCCATGGCTTTGTTATTTTAGGAAAAGGCAATTATGTCGGGACTAAGACAGGCTCCTATGAGATAACTGGTACAGCAATGAAATCGGTTAAGATTGCCGGATTGAGCACTTCTGTTGAATATACTGGCAAGGCTATTACGCTGGCGGATCTGTTTAAGGCAGATAAAGTTACAGCAGACCCCAATGGAGACAAGAATCCTTCTGATGCCTGGACGGAAGTTACGCTGTATACGGTCGACACTAAGACCAAGGTTAAAAAGGTGCTCAGGAGATATGACGCGGATGCAGCGACAGAGACAGAATCCGTTACTCCTGATATCACTAATGCTGATTATGTCATTAAAATGGCAAATACCGGTGTGACAGGCAAATTTGTTTTGTCTTTCATAGGTCTCAATGGCTTTACGGGAACAATTACAAAGAATATTACCGTAAAGGCTTATAATGTCAAAAACGATACGCGAGGAAGTATCTATGTAGATGACATTGAGGCTGTAGGATATTGCAAGACAGGTGCAAAGCCCTCAGTAGTAGTCAGATATGTCTATGAGTGGAATACAGACATTGAAGGAAACAGAACCACTCCTAAGTATTACAGCGTACTCAGAGAAGGAATTGACTATACGCTGTCTTACAAAAATAACCTTAAACCATCAGAAGGTGCTACCAAAAATCTGCCCACAGTAATGATAAAGTGTAAGGGCAACTATACCGGAACAAATGCTACAAAGACCTTTGTGATCAAGAAGGCAAAAGTTGAGGACAATGTCATCCCGACAGTTGGAGATGTTGTCTACAAGAGCAACGGCAAGAAGGGTTATTTCCAGGTTATTCCTAAACTGATGGATGACGGAAAGGCAGTGGCAGCAGGAAAGAATAAGGAAATCGAGGCTATAGCAAAGACGGATTACGAGTACTATTATGCCGAGAATACTGTTCTGGAGGATGCCGCAAAAACACCGAAAACTGCCGGAATGGTAGTGGATCCGGAAGATAAAGTCGCTCCGGGAACGATGATCAGAGTAGTTGTTCCTGTAGCGGTAAAGAGTGCGTCAAGTCCGTACATTCTGACTGAAAGAACTGAGCTTTCAGCAATTTATCGCGTAATAGATGAAGGAAAAGATATATCCAAGTTCACAGCAAAGGTTAACGATCCCAGCAAGCTTACGTTCCACAATGGAGATGATATTATACCCATCAAGAAGTCCGATATCACGATAAGCTATAAGGAAAAAGGCAGCAAGCAGACAAAGGTGCTTAATGAATCGGATTACGAGATAATCTCTGTGAAGAATAACCGATTCCTGGGAACAGCTACTGTGACAGTCCACGGACTGGGCGAATATGGAGGCGTAAAGACGTTTACGTTTAAGATTGGAGCAAGAATATTCTCATAACGGAAAAGATGTACAATAATATGACTGCGTGTTTTGTCATAACTTAGCTTTTGCAGACCTTTTACTTCGGAATACCATTTGGCATTCTGAAGTAAAGGCCTGGTTTTTTCTCTTGTTTTTTCCACGTTAACTTCTCCGCTAGTTTCATATGCTGTCGAAGATCTTGGTAGCAGTATTGGTGCGTGAGCCGAATCAGCTCTGGATGAGGGTGAAACTGCTGACGATACATCAGCCTTTGAAGCTGAAACCAATGAGACAATTGATGATGTAATGGTTGAAGCACCATCGAATGCGGAAATAGTTGGTGAAGAAGGCTTTGAGGACAGTTAGACAGAGACTTCAGAAGCTGACTGCAGAGTTATTAGAGTTGAGACACTGATAAAGCTATTTTGATTGGATGATAAGAAATTTTGAGAAGACTAAAAATATGTTTTTCATATCTGTTTGTCGTAATAGTTGCGTTGTCTTTTCCACTGACAAGCTATGCAGCCCCCAAAACCATGAGTGACGGTCAGATCTTTGACGCTGAATTCTATGCTGAGAAATACCCGGACGTAAAAGCCGCGCTTGGTACTGACGAAGCGAAGCTTTACGAGCACTATCTGCAGTTTGGCAAGGCTGAAGGAAGACTACCGTATGCGACCGCGGTAGCTGATTCAGTACCGAAGACCAAGGATCTGGTAATCGGCAATAAAGACGAAACAGCTGAGAAGCAGGCAGAGCTGCAGGCGGGATATGAGGCATTGCCTCAAAATGTCAAAAACTATTACAACAGTAAGAATATCCATATCTATGCAGCCACGAAAGATTTTATCGGTACAGTCAATACCAGAAAGAGCATAGGATATAACTACGCATCGTGGAATCAGGACGGAGTTCTTCTGCAAGCGGATGTATACGTATGTGGTAGTTCTTTCATGCCTCCCGTATACACCCTGTATCATGAGCTGGGCCACATCTTGGATTTAAGGAGCCAGTATTCTTCCAAGTGGGAAGGCTGGACAGAGATGCAGCCCTATAGCAAGCAGCAGGTGTACAGTGCTTCGGAAGCATTTGCTGAGGCATTTGCGGGATACTTCCAGAGGCCGAAAAAGCTTAAAAGTATAGCACCAAATGCATATGCATATATCGAGAATATCATTGTTAATATGAAGTAAATTTTCTCCGGATCATTCAGTCTTAGTTTCAATACTCTCCGCAATCGCTTTCAGCTCATCTACGGAGAACACATATTTCTTATTACAGAACTGACAGTTGAGCTCGATTTCATGGCCATCACCGATCATGGAATCGAGTTCTTTTTTTCCAATGAGCTTCAGTGCGCGCTCAACGCGGTCACGGTCGCAGTTGCAGTAGAAGTTAAGGTCCAGTGTGTCGGTGAACTCGATGTCGAATCCATCCAAAACGATCTTCAGGAGCTCTTCCGGAGTCTTGCCGGACTTGAGGATGTCGGTGACAGAAGTGAACTTCTTGAGATTTTCTTCCAGGTGGTCGATGGTCTCGTCGTCGGCAAAAGGCATAAGCTGAATGATAAAGCCGCCTGCAGCCACAACCGAAAGATCTTCGCGCTCAACAAGAACGCCAAGGCCTACAGACGAGGGTGTCTGCTCAGACTTGGTGAAATAGTAGGTGAGGTCTTCTGCGACTTCGCCGGATACAAGGGGAACCTGGCCGATGAAAGGCTCTTTTAACCCCATGTCTCTTATTACGGTGAGGGTTCCCTCGCCGATTCCTCCGCCGACGTTGAGGTGCCCGGAAGCATTGGGCTCCATAATAACATAGGGGTTACCTACATAGCCCTTTACATTTCCCTGAGTATCAGCTGTTGCAAGGACTGAGCCCAGTGGGCCGTCGCCCTCCATCCTTATGGTAATCAGGTCGCCGCCTGTCTCCATCATGGCGCCCATCATTACGGTGCCTGTCATGAGTCTGCCAAGGGCAGCAGCGGCAATGGGTGAAAGGCCGTGGGTCTTCCTGCCGTATTCCGAAAGGTCTTTTGTTGTGGCGGCGAATGCCCTTATCTGTGCGTTTCCGGCAGTTGCCCTCACCATGTAGTCTTTATATTCTGACATAATAATTCTTACCTCATTTTTCTGATATTATTCCAATTTCAATTTCTGAACAAATTCCTCGATCAGCGCGTTGACCGTGTCCGGCGCATCCGTGTTGGAGTTGTGGCCGGCATTTGGTATCCACTCGATGGGCAGTCCGCCTTTCTGGTTCCAGGCCTTGTTGTACCTCTTCGTGGATCCTGCCATGTCTTTTTCACCGCAGATGAGAAGTGCCGGGCATTTGATCTCATAGGGCAGTTCAGCTTCGATGGCCTCGGCCAGCATTTTAAAGCCATGGCCTGACAGCAGTGAGTATCTCTCCTGTTGTCCGTCGTAGGTCATCATCATATCATACATGAGCTGTCTTCCGTAGTCAGAAGTTGCAACGCCCTTCGTGCCTGACTTTAAAAGCGACTTCCAGGGGTAGTAGCGATAAACAGGCGTCATGCGCTTTAAGAGCCACAGCTCTGCCGCAGTTATATACTGCCTTTGAAGTGGCGCGGAATCTATGGAGATAAAGCCGCGAATCCTTCCGGGGAACAGTTCTGCAAACATCTGTCCCACGTAGCCACCCATGGACTGTCCGACTATGACCGGTGAGGTGAATCCCTCGTGGTCCAGGATTTCCCTGAGCCACTTTGCTTTTTCGTTTAATGTAAAAGACAAATCGAAGGGCCAGGAAGAAGCATGACCGGGAGCGTCCCACACGAAGATCCGGTATTTCTTTTCAAAATACTCTACCTGCTTGTCGAACAGCCGGTGGTCTGCCGTGAGTCCCGGGAGAAATACCAGCTGCGGCGCATGAATTTCATAGCCTTCGCCTGTCCAGTAATGAATGGTTCCACATGAAGTTTCAAATTCTCTCTCCAGCATTCAGCTTCCCTCATAAAATGTCAACACTACACAACTATCATACACCCAAACGTCTTTTTACGAGCTTAAGATCCATTCCTTTTTGATATCGCCCGGGCGGAAGACCAAGAGATTTTCTCTTGGGGCAGGGCTTTGGAGAAAGCCCGCTGTGGATGAAGTACGCATCCATTCCTATGGCCATGGCGCCTTTGATATCGCAGGTCGGGTCATTTCCTATCATCAGGCAGTCGGCCGGGTCAAGCGAAAGCTCCTTGACCGGTGCGAGGAAGAACTCAGCATCGGGCTTCTTGCAGCTGTAGTCCGAGGAAATGAAGATCCTGTCAAACAGATCAAGTATTCCAAGAGCCTTCAGCTCGGGAATAGTAAAAAGACTTTGCGCATTGGACAAAAGTACGACGCGCTTGCCGGCGCTGTGAAGCGACCTGAGCAATTCAGCCGCGCCTGAATAAAGCCTGAGGTGCGTGGTAGAAGCTGCGCGGAAACATGCGGCTGTCTCTGTGATAAGTTCGTCAGTTACACTCTTAACGCCTCGGTTCTTATACAGTCTTATAAAAACCTTCGCGAGTTCTATCTCCGGGTGAGATTCGTGTGTGTCTCCACCACCCGAAGCCCGCAGAACATCTTCTTCCTCTGCCACAAGGCGCAGATATTCCTTCTGTAATTCCGCAGCCGTGTAGGATGCTCCGTGGGATTCATAAAAATCCCGCACGGTCTTCCAGAACCGAGGCATCTCTTCATCGGTATGTATATCAACCAGTGTTCCGTAAAGGTCGAAAAGAACTGTCTTATAATCTTTCATATTATTAGTTTCCGTCTGTATTTCTTTTGCGTCAAATGAAGTTTAATCTGTATTCTCTCTCGTGATATTCTTGGCCCACTTGTGGCTGTAGAAGTGCTTCAGAACCCAGGGCCACTTCACAAACTCGTCGGTGCAGAGAAGGAAGAACACCACTTTGACCGGTAGCTTAAACACGAACGCTGCCAGCAGTCCAAGGGGCACTGCGTAGCACCACATATCGATGGTGTCGCAGATAAAGCCGAATTTGCTGTCGCCTCCCGCCCGGAAGATGCCGGCGATGAGACAGGTGTTTACTGCAGTTCCGCTGATGTAATAACTGTTGAGTATCAGCATGAATCTAAGATAATCCTTGGCAGTGTCTGTGAGCGAGGCCTGCTTAACTGCAAAGGGCATTACTGCAAGGCAGATCAGGCCACCGATGATTCCGGAGATGACAGCCAGCCTGAACAGGGTATGTGCCGTCTTTATGCCTTCTTCTCGTTCGCCACTTCCCAGGATCTGGCCGACAATGATACCGGAGGCCGACGCAATTCCGTAGCACAATACAGTTCCCAGGTTGCGGACCACATTGGTGATCGAGTAGGCTGCCACCACGTCATTTCCGAGATGCCCCAGTATCACCGAGTACATGGAGAAAGCCAGTGACCAGGACAGGTCGTTGCCGATGGCGGGAAGGGCCATGGTGAAAAAGTCATGCTGCAGAGCCTTGGACCTCACGAATATTGTGGTAAGATCCAGCTTCACAGCGGCTCCTTTTATTGAAACGAAAACGCAGCACAAAAGCTGGAACAGTCGGCTCAGGGTAGTTGCGATGGCTACGCCCGTTACGCCCATCTTTGGAACTCCGAACAGACCGAAGATGAACACTGCATTGAGGCAGACATTCATGAAAAGAGCTGTTGTCTCAATGACAGTACTGGTGCCAACCCTACCGATACAACGAAGGATAGCCATATACACGGCGCTGATGGCCCAGAACAGAAGTCCCGGCGCAATGAAGCGAAGATACTGCGCGCCAAGTCCGATCAGGACTTCGTCATTGGTGTAGATATACATGAGAAGGCGGGGGATGGTCACACACAGAGCCGCGCCGACAAAAGCCACACCCAGCGAGAATTTAAGGCCTATTCCCTCAATCTTCGAGATAGTCTTCATATCACCTTTGCCGTAGTACTGGGCGGCCAGCATGGCGATTCCCGTTCCGATGCCGTAGAGCAGCATGAAAAGAATTCCCACCAGGCTGTTGGCCAGTGAAACGGCGCTTATGGCGTCCTGCCCCACATAGTTCAGCATCAGTACGTCTGCACTGTTTACCGAGGCGTCAATTATGTTCTGTATTATGATGGGCAGCGCAACCACCCATATTTTTCTGTAGATACTCTTTTTCTCAGTCACGTTTCTTTTCCCCACTCTGCCTGACAAAGATGCGCAAGCGCTACTCATTCATTTGTAACATTTTATAGGAAAAGGGGCAATATCTCGCAAGGAAACCAAAAATACAAAATCGGTTTCCGATATGATGGTTCATATGATGGGTCATCTGATAATATACTCCCTGCGACCAGATAAAAGAAAAGAGAGGAATCAAAAAATGATAAAGAATATGAACAATACTGCAGTTAAGGCAGCAGCCCTTGCAATGAGCGCAGTTATGACACTTTCACCCGTTACTGCTTTTGCGCAGGACATTAACGCTGAGACAGAGATCGCGGCAGTAGAGGAAGTTGCAGAAGAGACAGTTGAAGAGGAAGAGGTAAAAGAGCTTACTGCTGAAGTTACAGATACAGAAGAGGTTGAAGAGACCGAGGCCGAGGAAGTTGTTGAGGAAGCAGCTGAGGAGACAGCAGTTGCAGCAGCTGTAGA
>JAEEGF010600095.1_pt1 | contig 32725 bp, 22 predicted proteins | sample 9134171 | NCBI WGS metagenome assembly JAEEGF01 (sample SAMN16246542, study PRJNA631951) | gut metagenome | biome: gut microbiome; feature: rumen; material: AP-attached | host: Bos | place: Iran: Karaj | collected 2018-10
AATGAGCGCCCACGCAGATCACCTTGCCGAAGCCTACGGCGTTCCCGTGCGCTGCTATTTTGGCGATGTTTCTGATTATTCATTTGTGGAAAGCATAAAAGAAGACCTTCACGATTCCATCGGCCTTCCGGAAATAGTTATCAACAATGCAGGTATTTCTGTGGTAGGGTTATTCACAGATCTAACCCCTGCAGAGTGGAAAAAGGTCATAGATACAAACCTTACTTCCGTATTTAACACCTGCAATATCTTTCTCCCTTATATGATATCTGCCAAAAAGGGCCGCATCATTAACATTTCTTCCATCTGGGGAAATGTGGGTGCTTCCTGCGAAGTGGCATACTCTGCTAGCAAAGGCGGAGTTAATTCATTTACAAGGGCTCTTGCCAAAGAAGTTGCTCCAAGCAATGTTCAGGTAAATGCCGTAGCTTTTGGTGCCATAGATACCGAGATGAACAGCCATCTTTCCGAAGAAGAAAAAGCTGCCTTTGAGGAAGAGATCCCTGCAGGCCGCATGGGAACCCCCAAAGAGGCCGCCGCGTTTATCTACCACATGGCAACCGCCCCAAGCTACATGACCGGCCAGATCGTGACCTTTGACGGTGGCTATTTGTAGGTTTGTGAGGGGGGAGTGTCCTTTTTGCTGCCACTTACTTGTAGCGCAGTCAAAAAACACTCATTTTCTATGAGCATCCCGTCGTTTTTCTTTTAATGTGCATGCTGCGCTTAAAACTCGCCGGTCGAAGAGACTTATTGAAAAGAATAAATGGTTTTATCATTTAAACAGTCATACGTGGTCACATCTCGCTTTCGCGAGCTGACCGAGAAACAATAAAGTCACCATTAGTGCAAGCACTAGGTGACTTTTTTATTTCTCTTTCGGTGCCAAGGCACCTTATGACCACTTATCGTATCAAATCCCCCATTTATATATACACCATAATAACCCTTTTCTCCCGGCTCAGACAATCGCTCGCATGCACGTAGAAAAGCTCTCTGGGACGCTAAGAAAATGGCATTTTTTTTCAATCACGATAAAAGAAAGTAGCGGCGCAATTTAGGCGCTTCGCATAGCAATACTTAATTTTGCTTAACTAAGATTTATGAGCGAGTGGCTGACTTGTCAAGTCCTTTCAATGTCATATGCCACCTAATAACAGCAACGCCTATTATTACTACATATCCGATAATGCTTAACAACGTTGGAATCTCATGAAGGAACAGGATTCCCCATAAAGCCGCAAAGATTACCTGAAGATAGTCAAATACCGACAGTTTCTTGGCCGGAGCATATTTGTACGCAGTGGTAATCGAGAATTGGCCCACTGTAGCAGAAAGCCCGGCGGCGATCAACATGAGCAGCTGCATGTTGGACATAGGTTTATAATTCATGATCATAAAAGGCAAAGTCAGCATGCAGGAAAATAAAGAAAAACATATAACAATGACAGGAGTTGAGGCTCCCTTACCGGTGGCTTTTCTTACAAAAGCATATGCTGTTCCTGCCCCGAAACCGCCATATAGTCCGATCAAAGCCGGTACGAGTTCCATATTACCCGGAGTAGGTCTTAAGATAAGAAGTGCACCCGTAAATGCAATGATCGTAGCAATGATATCAGTCTTTGATGGTCTTTCTTTAAGCAGTGGAATTGAGACCAGTATTGCAAAGAATGGCGACAATTTATTAAGCATATTGGCATCGGCGAGAATGAGCCGGTCGATAGCATAGAAATTAGCAATTAGCCCTGTTGTCCCGAAAAGACATCTGAACAGAATATCCGCTCCATATTCCTTTTTTATCACAAACTTTTGCTTCCCGGAGAAAAGGGTCATTATTGCGATGATGAGAGCAAAAGCATTTCTGAAAAAAGCCTTTTGCATTGTCGGAAGGTCCCCTGAAAGCTTCACGAAAAAGCTCATAAAAGAAAACCCGATCGTCGCAAAAACAATAAAAAGCATTCCCTTCATCTGATCATTAGACTTATCCATTTGTATTTCTCCCCTATATTGATAATTTATAGTAAAAGATAGCATTTGTCTCTGTTTTATGTCAAGATACCAGCTCGTAGTTTGCCATAATCATACCTCGCAGGGGCCAGAATAAACTGCTCTTTCTATTCTAAACGTTCATCTTGACTTTTTTATTTATCCATGATATTTTATTAACCGTTCTGCAACTGCGGATCTTTCCGTAGGCCGTTCTGGTCGATCCGTTTATGCGTAACATCATGGCATTTCGCCAAATAATCACATTATTTTTTATTAGATGATGTTGATACTTCAAATGTAAGCCCGTATCTTAACATTTGGCTATTATCAATTTTATCTTGATAAAAAGAAAGGAACTAATGACAGAAAAAGACATTTCAGAAAAAATGCTCGAAGATTACGAAGATGTTTTCGCCGACATAGTTAATGTATTATTGCTTGGCGGAAAAGAGATCATACTTCCAGGTAATCTTAAGGAAGTAAGTATTAACAGTGGTTACAGAGATAATGACAGTATCCTTCGAGAGCAAGAGCGTGACATTATCAAAAAATGGGTCAAGGGAAATATAAACCTTGCAATGATTGGAATTGAAAACCAGTCAAAACCCGAGAAGTATATGACCGCAAGGGTTATTGGATATGATGGAGCCTCCTACAAAAGTCAGGCAATCGATTATAAAGAGGCTGAAAAAGGTCAAAAAATACCTGTAGCTCCTGTGCTTACTTTTGTGCTATACTATGGTAAAGATCGTTGGAACTATCCGACGAACCTTAAAGAAGAAATTGATGTTCCGGAGATTTTTGATGAATTTGTAAACGATTACAAGATCAAAGTTTTTGAGATTTCCTGGCTCTCTCCGGAGCAGGTATCAATGTTTAAAAGTGATTTTAAGGTTGTTGCAAATTTTTTCGTGAAAAAACGCATCGACCCGGATTACATCCCTGATGATCCTACAGAGATTAAACACGTCGATGCAGTATTAAAGCTTATATCGGTAATGAGCGGTGACAAAAGATATATCGAAATTCCTAGGAAAGAGAAGGTGAAAAATATGTGCGAAGTAGCAGACAGACTCGAAAACAGAGGCATAGCAAAAGGAGAAGAAAGAGCCACCTACAGGTATATTTCTGAAGGCTATCTTCCTGCAGAAGTAGGTGCAAAAGAACTTGGTGTTTCACTTGAACAGCTTTATGAAAACATGGAAAAAGCCGGATATGAAATAAAAAAGTAGGTCCATAATTCAACCGGCTGTATACATTGCATTATCTTTATCAAAACTGCATGTTACTCCTTCAAGCTTATTTGAGAGTATCATGCAGTTATCTTTTTTGAAGCGCCTAAATAGCGCCGCTGCTTTCTTTTATCGTGATTGGAGAAAAATGCCATTTTCTTAGCGTCCCAGAGAGCTTTTCACGTGCGTGCGAGCGATTGTTTGAGCCGGGAGGGGCGGAATAGGAAACTTATAAATAGCAGATGGTTACTGCGAACGGCAGTGAGCAAATAAAAAAATGCATGGCACTCTCAAGCTTGCTTGAAGGAGTGGCAGGCATATTTTTTATAGGTGCAGAGCACCGTAAGTAACCATATGCGAGATAAATTTATATACACCCGAACGGCGAGTTTTGAGCGCAGCATGCACATTTAAAGAAAAGCGACGGGATGCTTTTAGAAAATGAGTATTTTTTGACTGCGATAAAAGAAAGCAGCGGCGCGAAGAAAAGGCGCCCCCAGGGGGCAATAAAAAAGGTCTCATACTTAAAGTATAAGACCTTTTCCTTCATCACAGCCAAGCTTGATATTCAGGCACTGCATGGCGGCGCCGGATGCGCCTTTGCCAAGATTGTCAAATCTGGCACTTACAAGGATGCGCTCCTCATTGCCGGTAACAAAGATTTCCGCGTCATCGCGTCCGGAAAACTTGTTTGCCGCAAGGAAGCCATTTCCTTCACTTTCAGCACCGTATTCACGTACGTTTATAAATTTCTCGTTCTTATAATAACCAAAATAAAAATCTCTTAACTGCTCAGGGCTCATTTTTTTATTCATAAGCCTTGAAAACAGCGGGATATTAACGATCATGCCGCTGTAATAATCATCTACGATAGGAATAAAGGCAGGTTCTGCCGATAGCCCCGCGATAGCCTTCATTTCCTTTAAATGCTTGTGCTGTTGAGAAAGAGCATATTCACGCGGCGCAAAAAGATCTTCTGTCTTGCCTTCGCCCTCATACATCTCTATGGCTTTTTTGCCGGCTCCTGAGTAACCCGAAAGCGCGGTGCAGCAAAGCGGATAATCCGGTGAAATAATGCCCTCTTTTACAAGCGGATAAACTATCATCATAAACCCGCTGGCATAGCACCCCGGAACAGCTATCTTTCTGCCCTGCTTTATCTTCTCCCTGAAGCTCCCTTCAAGTTCAGGAAGGCCGTAAGCCCAGTCAGGATCTGTTCTGTGGGCCGTAGAGGCATCGATGATAACCGTTCTTGTGTTATCAGGGTCTACCAGTTTTGCGTCCTCAACAGAGGCAGCATCGGGAAGGCACAAAAAGGTATAATCCGACTCGTTTATGAGTTTGCGCTTTTCCTCGGGGTCTTTGCGCTTTTCAGGGTCGATCTTAAGTACCTTAATGTCGTCTCTTCCCTTGATACGTTCGTCGATGCGAAGGCCTGTGGTGCCCTCGCTTCCATCTATAAATACTTTAACCATACTCCCTCACCCTTCATTATATGGAAAAAAGTCTATAAACTATAATAATTCATGTCTGAGTTCGTCGCCGCTCTTTGGGCTAAGATAAGCAGGCGCAACATCAAGAACGGTCTTGCATCCGCACTGTCCCTCTTTGTTCATGCGGTAAGCTGCTCTTGCGTAAGCCACAAGTACGCTTGATGTAAACTCAGGATTTGAATCGAGCTTTAAGCTGTATTCGATAACGTGGTTGTTCTCTTTGTTCCAGCCGGTCTTTCCGGATCTTATAACAAAACCGCCGTGCGGGATACCTGCATGATCACGCATAAGCTCTTCTTCGCTGATAAAATGTACTGTTGTGTCGTAATCAGCAAAGTAGTTAGGCATGGTTTTGATCTCATTTTCAACCTTTGCGGCATCAGCTCCCTCTTCTAATACCACAAAGCACTCACGGGTGTGTTTTTCACGGGTGGAAAGATCGGGATTCGCACCGCTTCTTACGGCCTCAAGCGCACTCTCAACAGGAATGGTGTACTGTCTTGCATCTTTTACGCCCTCGATACGTCTGATGGCATCTGAATGGCCCTGGCTGACGCCCTTGCCCCAGAATGTATAAGCCTTTCCTTCCGGAAGAACAGCCTCTGCATAAGCTCTGTTAAGTGAAAACATACCCGGATCCCAGCCAACGCTGATCATAGCAACTTTGCCTGATTCTTTAGCCGCTGCATCAACATTTGCAAAGTGGCTGCCGATATTTGCGTGGGTATCGAAGCTGTCGATACAGTTAAAAAGTTTTGCATACTTTGGTGTCATAACAGGAAGGTCTGTAGCACTGCCGCCGCAGATAATAAGTACGTCGATCTCGTCTTTGTAATCTGCAGCATCATCTGCGCTTACGACTTTTGCTCCTTCTGTAAGCACTTTTACGCTTGCAGGATCACGTCTTGTAAATACTACTTTAAGTTCCATATCCGGATTCTGACGTACAGCGCACTCAACGCCTCTGCCAAGGTTTCCGTAACCCATGATTCCAAGTCTTATACTCATTTTATATCCTCTCACCTTTCTCTAAAATACATGTATACAATAAAACAATTTACCAAATTCTATCATTTTTTTTGATAACTGTCAATGGTTTTTACATATGTACCTGGTACATGTGTAAAAAAATGACATATGTACCTGGTACATATGTTATAATGAAAAGGAGGAGGTATTTGATATGAAAAATGAGACTAAAGGAAAAAGAGGGAAAAAGGCCCTTAAGATATGCGGCTGTATACTGGGGGGTATTTTGTGTATCTACCTTATATTTTATCTTGTAAATGTGGTAGATAATCTGATGCTTCGAAATTATATTAAATCCTTTGATAAAGTGGAATACGGGGCAGACCGCATAGTCCCTGAGATAAACCCTGACACAGGATATTATGAGATAAAAACAGACCGTGATCTTAATATCATGCAGCTTACGGATATCCACATCGGCGGCGGTTTTTATACCTACAAACGTGACAAGAAGACGATTTACGAAGTTATGACAATGCTTCAGAAGGAAAAGCCGGATTTTGTGGTGGCTACAGGAGACAACACCTTCTGCGTTCCTTTCCTTTGGGACGGCGGCAACACCTTCGATAATATTCTCGCTGCAAAGACCGTTATTGCCATGTTTGAGCACGCAGGAGTTTATTTTACCACCACCTTCGGAAATCATGATACCGAGGCCTTTGATTATTTCAGCAGGCAAAAAGTGGCAGAGGTTTACATGCGGGACAAGTACAAATACTGCTTCTTTAAACAGGATTTTAAAGACCCGGATGCAGATACGGTACCAAGTGCCACAAACCAGTGCATTCCTGTACGCGGCAAAGACGGAAAGATCATAAAAGTCATTATGCTGATCGATTCAAACGCATACATAGACACTTCCATCGGCGCTTCCCTTAACTGGGATTATGATGTTATACACGATGCACAGGTAGACTGGGCAAGAGATGTAATAAAGGACCTTTCAAAAAAAGAAGGGCTTCCCGAGGGGCAATATTTAAAATGCGTCACCTACATGCATATCCCAATTTCAGAGTATAAGTTGGCTTACGACGAACTGGTGGAAGAAAAAGAAAACCCAGACGGCACAGTTTCCTATACATATAAGGAAAGCGATATTGCTGAAAGACTTTTTGGCCACTGGGACGAAAAAGACGGTATCTGCCACGGCGGCTGGAACTCAGATGTGCCGCTTCCTGAAAAAGACAAATACTTTGAGGTAATGAAAGGCGAGCTTGACAGCCTTGAAGCAGTTTTCTGTGGACATGACCATGTAAACAACGTAAGTGTTAAATACAAAGATGTTATCCTTGCCTACGGCTACTCCATCGACAACACAGCCTACGCAGATATAAGAAACTTCGGCTACCAGAGAGGTGCCACCATCCTTAAGATGGGTACAGATGGAAGCCTTGATATCACTTACAAAAATGCTTACACAGATTACGGATGTGAAACAGATAAGTACTTTAATGTAGACGTCAAAGACCCATATTACGATGAATATTTAAGATAAGTCTAAGAGGCGTGGCCGTTACACGGTCACTCCTCTACTTGTATAATCGTTACTTTCTATCAGAAAAGACCATACAGTAATCTTTGTATCTTTTCTGCTTCTTTTTCGTCTACGGCAACATCAAATTCTCGAAATTTATTCTGTGCAAAATTACCGGTTAACATTCTGTACCAAACCAGTCCCAGAAGATATCTTCCGATTCCGTAGTCAGCATGAAATGAATCACGATACATCTTTCCAATTCCTTCATTACAAGCTATCATCATTGCCTGTCCTGAAGGAATGATTCCATCTGCATCAATCGCTTCAGCCGCTTTAATATATGCGAATCTTATCTTGTCATACATATCTTCCGATTTTTGAAACCCCAGTTCTTTTGTAAGACGATCGCTACCTTGTTCATATGCCCAGGTTTCATGCATTAAAATTTTCGATTTTGGAGAATATTTTCTTGCATGATCAGCAAGCCCGTTTAGATATGGCTGATAGGTTTCATAGTAAGGTGCCTTGTAACTCACTTGTTGAAGTGTTATAAAATCCCAATCGTCAGAAACCAGAGCCTGATTGATACTTACTTTTATTCCGGTCGACTCTCCCATAAACTCAAAGTCATATACTGGATAATTTTCAAGCATATTGATATAGTGCTTTTGAAGCGAGCATCCACCTATGTATAGATTTACACATTTTATATCCATACCCTCAACTTTGGCGATTCCATGAAGGTATCTTTGAGCATCCTGTGAAAAGCTGTTTCCAATCGATAATACTCTTAACAATTTATTTCCTCTCTATCTTTTCCCATAATATAAAAGATTATTGGTGTTGTCCATAAGGTATAAATGATCTGTATTGTTTAATCGTTTTACCGACAAACGAGAGATCGGTTTGCCGGAAGCAATAGATTCATACGTGTAAACCCCATTTTCTTTTATTGCAACATAGGCCCGATCCAATCCTGACGTAGTACAAAAATAGACTCTCTTTTCCGAACCTGTATAAGTGATATCAAGTGCTGCCATTGTATTTCCTTCTGCATAAACTGTTTCAGTGATCCAATTGTTACCGCTAACCCATGCAGACTTCACTTTAAAGATTCCATTTTCTGTCTCTCTTTGTCTATACACAACTCTTACCCTACCATCGGTCACGCACATCTTAGCAGATTGTACAGCAGGTCCAGTATAAGAATTATTATTTGACCATATTTCACCTGATACCATCCCTTGGATAATATCGGAATTATCTGAAGTTACAGGAAGAGAAAGCTGATCTCCTACCGAATTATAAAATAAGCCTGTAGAAGGAACATATTTCATATATGAAAGATTATGCCGATAAGTAGAAGATGGATACTTTGACCACTCATACAAAATATGAAGATTGCCTTCAGCATCAAATTGAAGATCATCAGGATATACATCTCTGTATCTCTGCTCACCTATTACTGCAATTACACTCCAGCTTTTAGCAGTATTATCCCATTTAAATAATTTTCCAAGCCTTTTTTCTCCGGCATCCGCTACAGAATCTGCTACTCTTGCAAAAAGGTATACATCTCCATTAGGCGCTGTTTGCAAAACCGGATATGTTACAAGAGTATCTCCCCCGGGAATGTCTTCCGAATGATTGTATAAATCTCCGCCGGGTACTTCTGAACGATAATAATGCCAGTTACTGTTATGCATTGATCCAAAAAGATGCAGATATCCATCACCATCTCGAGCAACCGACGGCTGATTGTGTCCATTATCATCCGGATAAACCATAATGGTTCCATCTGATTCTTTGCAATATAACTTTGACCAGGTCCCCGCGGCATTTTTTTTAGCCACCTCAATAGTATGACCACCTGATGCCGGTGCATCATATGCCAAATAAGATGTCCCTCCATAAATCTCTAATGGGCTCCACCAAGCAGATTGATTAGATGAATCAATTAAATAAGGGACCTGCGTCAGATTAACCGCTAACACTGTGAATGGTGAAGATATAACCATTACAAATGTTAACAAAACAGCTACTGCCTTAATCATGTTCTTTTTCTTCATTTTAACCTTCTCCTTTTGTTTTATAACTCTTCAAAAAACTTAAACCTGATATCTTCCGCTCCGTGTAGCTTTTCATGGTCATACTCCGGATATAATATCATCCTTTTTTGAGCAGTTATTTTATTATATGTAGCAAACTGTGTAGATGGCGGGCATGTATGATCTGACATACCGCAAAACCACAATACTTCAGCTCGTATCCTTGGGGCCAGATTTTGAATATCTATATATCCAAGTTTATAATACAGTTCATCTTCCCTTTCATGTCTTGGGTCACGCATACGAAAAAACTGTTTTAACTGAATATATGCTTCAGATGCAAAATCCAGATCTTCCATTCGTCGGAAATCTGACAGAAACGGATAAAAAGCACAGAGTTTTTTTATCTGTGGCTCAAGGGCAGCACAGGCCACAGCCAATCCACCTCCCTGAGATACACCTGTAGCACCTATCCTGTTTTTATCTATTTCCCCCATACTCATCAGTATCCTTGCCGCTTTCACCGTATCAAGATACACATTTCTGTAAAAAAGTTTTTGCGGATCATGCTCTAAAACACCTCTGGTAATATGACCATAGATTGTTTCCAATCCTCCTTCAAAGGAATCAATAGAACCACCTGCCTGCCCTCTGACATCCATTGCAAGAATTGCCGCATTTTGTGCAAGTGGATAAACAAGCTTTTCCGTCCACTCTCCGCTGTGAAATCTATAGCCATGAAACATCAGGATCCCTTTGCATTTTTCGCTTGGTTCCTCAGGAATAATAAATTTACTTTGAATAGTTGCGCCGCCAACGCCGGTAAATTTCAGCAGCTGACATTTAGTTCCTTTTGCGCTAAAATCAGCAGGATATACATCGTAATCAAGGTTGGACAGCTCGTGCTCGCCCAAAGCATCTTCCCAGAAATCATCAAAATCTTCCGGCTTAGGCGTCTTGCCCTTGTATTTTTGTAATTCCTCAAAACTCATTTCAAAAGCTGCCATTTCCCATTACTTCCTTTCTTTTGCTCATCCGAGTTCGTTCCTTCCTCGGCCTTTTGCAAATAAACTTAGTAGATTCTTACTTCAAAGACTGAAAATTCTTTAGCGCCCCATGTTGAATCAAACTTTATTTCCAATCTATCAGCCTTTATATTTTCAGGAACACTGATCTTATTGAGTCTTAAGTGATTATCATTTACTTTTTGAGAAAAAACCTTTGTCCCATGCAAAAACGCCACAATGCTGTAGTTTTTTACAAGAGTATCAGGAATTCCCGGTTTTTGAATTCTTCTTCTAACTCCTGATAATGTGATCATAATTTCTCTTGACAGATCAGAATCAAATTTTATTATGACCTCACTTAAGTTTGTCTCTTCAAAAGAAAAAGCAAGCCACTCTTCTATACCTATCCCCTCTGATTTCCAGCAGTTATTTCTCTCATGAACTACTCTTGAAACACCGTTAATAACATTTTCCGGCTCAAATCCACTCTTATGTGATGATGCTTCTACCTTGGCCTTCATGGCCAGATCTTTGGCGTCTCCGTTCTTAAATCCCGGAAGATAGCAATCATCTTTTAGCAGTTTTTGCTGTAGTCTTGCTATCTTCTTCCCTATATTTCGAGGGGAGCACCCTTCTTTTACCGCCATGGCAGCAGCAGTTCCCACCGCCTGTCCGCCTACAGCACACGTTGCCATAACCCTTACGGAACCAAAAGCCATATGTGTAGCACTGATATTTCTGCCTGCCATCATAAGGTTCTCAATGTTTTTTGAATAATAGCAACGATAGGGAATGGTGTATACATCCTTTAATTGAATATAATTAGTAGCCGCCTCCGAGAAGAACCCTTTCGGGGGATGCATATCCATAGGCCATCCGCCATAAGCCACAGTATCAGGAAATATTCTAGAGTCATAAAGATCCTGATATTTAAGGATATAATCTCCAACTATCCTTCTGCTTTCACGTTTTCCGGGCAAGAACTGAACCCACTCCAGTTCATAATTTTCCGCTCCGTGATCCCCCTTATTCTTTATATGATCCCAGATACCATACAAATACTTTAATAATTCATCCCTGATGGTTTCTCCATCGGTAATCACATCCTCCGTACCACCAAGTTCAAGCCACCAATAACCCGAGTCAACATCATACTGTTCCATTTTTTCTATCATATGACTGTGCCCACGGTTTTTAAGCAGTTCTTCTGAAACATCATATGCCCAGAATGGTTTGACAAATTTTGATGGTTTACCTGTATCTTTGGCGCAAAACATTAAAGTATTACCCATGGTATATCTATCTGCCTTTTCCGGCGCACCGGGCTCATCAAATTCTTTTTTGGCCTCTCGTCCCACTCGATACTCTGCCCCTGCCATATAAGCAATATTTCCGTCGCCTGTGCAATCAACAAAAATCTTTCCTCTAAAAACAAAGCTTTTTTCTGTGGTCCACTGGTGTGCATATACAGAGGTTATTTTTTCATTTTCCGTTACAACATCCAATACCTGGGTATTTAAAAACAATTCAAGATTTTCCTGAAATTTAACTTTCTCCCAAAGTACAGTATCAAATATGGAAAAAGAATGCTGAGGATTACGGCTTCTGTTTTCCAGCAATATTTCCTCAATAATTCCAGTTTCTCTTGCATTTTTACGGTTTTCATGTGCATCAGCACCACAAATATGCATACGTATTTCCGAGCTTGCATTGCCACCCAAAACGGCCCTATTCTGGATTAATGCTGTATTAGCTCCATTTCTGGCTGCAGAGATTGCAGTGCATATTCCGGCCATTCCTCCCCCCACCACAACTACATCAAAACTTAATTCCTCTTTAAATAATTCTTCACTGTCCATTTATTATCCTTTCACTGCTCCGGCCATCAAACCCTTTACAAAAAATTTCTGACCTGCCAAAAATACAACAAAAACAGGTATTAATGCGGAAGCTGATGCTGCCATTATCAGATTGTATTGCGTTGATGTTTCCTCTATAAAGTTTGTCAGAGAAACAGGAATAGTGTACAATCTCCAATCCGCCAAAAATACAAGCGCTTCCTGATAATTGTTCCAATTCCATAAAAATACGATCATCGCAAGGGATGCCATGGATGGTTTTGCAACAGGTACCATTATTCTCGCCCAAATCTGGAATTCGTTTGCTCCGTCTATATATGCAGATTCTTTTAGTTCTTCCGGGATCTGCATAAAATACTGTCGCATCAAAAATGTTCCGGTTACGGTAATAATTCCCGGAAGGATGAGAGTCAGATGTGTACCGATCAGGTTTAACTTACTGAACATAACAAATTTGGGAATAAGCGTTACCTGCTGAGGAATCATCATAGTGGCTAAATAACCTAAAAACAGTATATTTCTACCCTTAAAATTTATTTTTGCAAATGCATAACCTGCCATTGTACTGGTAAGTACGGCACCAAAAAGATTAATAAAAGCAATCTTAAGAGAATTAAAATATGACAGTCCAAAATGATAATCTCTTGCGGCACTCTTTCCAATATTCCACACGGCCTTATAATTATTGGGAGTAAAATGCTTTGGTATCCAACGAATAGGTAACTCCATAACTTCCGCCGAAATCTTAAATGATGCACTAAGCATCCATAAAAAAGGAATGATCATTGTAAATCCTACTATCGCTACTATTATGGTGATAAGGATTTTTACAAGTGTTTTTTTGTATTTTTGAGTATTTCTATGGTAGTTTTTCTTCACTACAGTTTCCATATTCTTGTTACCCTCCTAATAGCTAACCCATTTTTTCTGTTGTTTCCACTGGATCATAGTTACGATAAACAGCAAAATAAACAGTATCCATGACATGGCTGAAGCGTAACCCATCTTATAAAAACTGAATGCAGACTGATAAATATAATATACCAGTACAGAAGATGAAGATCCCGGACCTCCTCTAGTCATGAGCTGTATCGGTGCAAATACTTGAAATGACGAGATTAGCGTTGTAACCACCAAAAAAAATGTGGTCGGAGACAAGAACGGAACAGTAAGAGCAAAGAATTTACGTATCTCTCCTGCTCCATCTACCTCTGCTGCCTCATAAACATCCCTTGGCAATCCCTGAATAGCTGAAGTATAAATCATAACTGCATATCCGATGCCGCCCCAGATTGTCATGATGATGACCGAAGGTAAAGACCATTTATAATCTCCAAGCCATTGCGGTGGATTATCTACTCCAAGTTTCTTTACCATCTGTGTAAATGGTCCCCATGATGAATACATCATTACCCAAACTATAGCAACTGCCACAACATTTGAAATATATGGCATAAACAGTGCCAGACGTATAGGTGTTTTAGCATAGCAGAAACGATCGATCACAACTGCCAATACCAACGCAATGATCAATGTAAATACAACTACCACAACCGCAAAAACAATAGTGTTTTTTAAAGAGTCAACAAACCATTTATCGCTCCAGATATCCACAAAATTCTTAAACCCGACCCAGTTCCAGTTTCCGAATCCTTTTGTAAAATCCCAGTTTGTAAAACTGATGATAAGTGAATACACTATCGGAATAAAAGTAAACAGTATGACTCCGATAAGGTTTGGCAGGATAAATGTATAACCTGCCATATTCCTTTTTGCCTTTCGACTTAATTTCACATTACTACCTCCTATGTTTTTTCTTGGCATGAGTATACAAAAAAAGACCGTCTACCTCCATGAAGTAAACAGTCTTTTTCTTATACAAATCCGCTAAGGTTTTTTAGTTGTATCTTGGGATTTTTAATATTTTTAGAATTTATATCACTTTTTATTGAGCTGAAGCTAAAGCATCATCGCCTCGTCTTTTCGCATCTGCAAAGGCGGCATCAAGATCCTTTGCTCCTGTTAAATACGCTTCGGTTTCTTCTGCAAGAATCTTTTCAAGCATTGGAAGCTCTGTTGTAATGGTAGATAATGTAAGTTTTTCATTTTCTACCGGAAAGATTAACGGCTTTGCAGAATCCATGTCTATTAATTTTTCAGCTCCTTCTGAGAAAGCTGCTGCAAGAATATCTTTATCGAGAGTATTGCAAAGACCGATTCTTCCACCGCCTGCCATATAAGTTACACCTTCTGTTGCATACCACTTTACAAATTCCCAGGCAGCGTCTATGTGTTCAGACTTCGGATTAATGCTTATTTCATCTCCAAGTCCACCATAAGTATAATTTCTTTCTCCCTTTTCAATTACTGGATATGGAGCATAAGCAGTAACAAAATCATGAGGATATTCTTCAGTATTCTTTACACTTCGAATAGTCCAATTTCCTACTGTCATTGCTGAACGGCCCGAAAGAAACATTCCTTCCTGTGTCAGCTTCTCAGTTACGCTATCCACATGAGTAGGAGCAGTGCCATCAACATTCATAGTATTGTATATCAACTCTGCAGTTTTTTTGATTACATCATTATCGAAATCAGTTTCCAAACCGCCTTCCTTATAGTACAGATCTCCGCCGAGAGTCTGTTTTGCAAGATACAACCAGTATTCGGTCACATTCTGCTGTGTATTCCAAAACATACCATAAACCTTGTCCTGGCCCTCTCCATGTGTCAACTTTTTACATACATCACGGAATTCCTCAAAAGTCCACTCTGTAGGAATAGGAATACCGGCGGCATCAAACATATCTTTGTTTAAAAGAAGTGTTCCTTTTGTTAGTACTGTAGCTATAGAATATGGTTTCCCATCAAGATACTCTGATGTTACACTGGATCCAAACATTCCCTCATAATCAAACCCATCTTTCTCCATGAATTCAGAAAGATCAAGTGCCATACCTCCTCCAGCTCTTTTCAGCATCTTATATGCACCATATGAGATATACACATCAATATCATTTCCTGCCAAAAGACTTGTTTCAAGCTTAAGATTTCCCTGATCATCATTTACATAACGCTCATACTCAACTTGAATCCCTTTGTCCTTAAAAGCTTCATTAAAATGATCAACCACATCCTGTGGTCCCGATTCCTGTGGGACTCCTCCCCAGAATCTCAATGTTACCGTACCCTCTGACTTCTTTCCGTTGTTGTCCTCTGTCACTGATGCCTGTTTTTGGGCATCATCTCCCTGACCGCATCCTGTGAGCATTGTAGCGCACATAACTGCTGCCATAATCATTGCTAATAGTTTTCGTTTCATTTTTTCTCCTCCTTATGGATATTTATGATGTTCTGATTATATCCATTCAGGCAGTTTCACTCCATTAAGGAACTTGTTTTTTTCTTTTATAATCATGCAAAAATAATCGGTATCTTTTCTTCAAGTGAATATATATTATTCCATTTCTATGAAAAACTATTATTATTTTTATATTATCATTCTTCCGTCTCTTTTTGCTGTAATTCTAAGTTCTCCGAAATGCTCTTTTTGTAGGCATTTGGAGAAACACCCATAACCTTTTTAAAAAGGATACTAAAATAGTTATAATTTTCTATTCCAACCATATCTGCCACTTCATTGATCTTCATATCCTGTCTAGCCAGCAGTTCACATGCGCGCATGATCCTGGTTCGATTCACATAGTCTATAAATCCCATTTTCATGTTTTCTTTAAACACATGAGAAAAGTAACTTTGACTCATATTGGTTTCTTTTGCAGCAAGTTCAATAGTAAGATTTTCGTTAAGATGCAGATTAATGTATTCTTTAATTTCCTTTATCTCACTACGCATACTGTCATTGCTGTCATGAAGTTTTCCGCATTCATGCGGTAATCTTTTGCGAAGAATACTCTTACATTCATCAACTGCTCGGGAAATATCTTTAAGATTGTTATATTCTTTGCTGTAAACAGCAGTTATCGAAACATCAAAATAACGTTTGATATATTCATACATAACTGAAAATCTATTTTCAAGCTCGGTATGTATTTGGGAACCATCAAGTTCACTATCCCATGTAACAATGAAAAGGAGGTCCTCTGTATCATAATTGAACCCAAATACTTTAAATCTTTCTTCAAGTATTTCTGTTATCATATTCTCCATTGAAAACTTTAAGAGTTCAACTCCCGTAAGTTTCCCTTCAAGAACCTCTTTTCTATAGTTATCTATCCCAACCATAAAAACAAAATATGGTCTGTTGACTGGAAGTTCAACTCCTATTATCTCAAATTCTTTTACCAGATCATCAAAGTTCACATATCCCTTTTCTACTAGTCGCTTGATGAGGGTGCTTCTGATAGCATGTCGATTTTTACGTACAATATCAGAGAGGTCATTTTCTTTTGACTCACCCATCTTTTTTTCAACAAGATCGAGTACTTTTAATACATCTTCTTTTGTTACCGTCAGCTTAAAAATATAATCCAACGCTCCAAGTTGCATTGCTCTGCGCACATTATCAAAATCATTATAATTACTCAGAATAACAAACTGTATCTTTGGGTAATCAGCCTTACACTTTTCAATCAATTCAAACCCATCCATCTTGTCCATTACAAGATCCGTAAATATAAGATCCGGCTGAAGCTGTTCTATTTTTTCGTAAGCCTCAAGTCCGTTTTCAGCTTCTCCTACCACCTCATAACCCTGCTTCTCCCAGTCTATTATGGCTCGCATGCCAAACCTGACCATAATCTCATCATCAACGATCATTATCCTTCTCATACTGATTCCTTTTTATCCTTTCAATCTTTCTTAATGATAGGAAGCTCAATCTTTACACAGGTACCTCCTTTTGTACCGTGCTCGAATTTGAGTCCGTAGGCGTCTCCAAATCTTATTTTTATCTGTTCTTCCACATTAATAACGCCAATTTTGTTAAACTTTCTTTTCTCCAGTTTTTCTTCCGTAATATCAGCTATCTGTTTTTTACTGTTAAGCAAAATCAGTTCCTCGTCAGATATTCCTTTGCCATTATCTTCTATTCTGATACAAAGTTTTTCTTTAACTGACTCCTGATCATCTATTCTTTCTTTTTGTGCTGAAATGCTAAGTCTATTTTCAGTCTTATTATCTTCAAAACCGTGTACTATAGCATTTTCCACCAGTGGCTGCATAATAAATCTTATTATTTTTTCATGCATCAATTCTTCCGGAATCGCAATGGAAACCTCACATATATTCCCATAACGCATATTCTGTATTTTAACATAACCCTTTAAATTTTCTATCTCCTCCTCAAGAGTGACCAATTCTTCGCCTTTTCCCATACTGTATTTTAGCATATTTCCAAGAGCATCTATGGTCTCCACTATATTATCAGCTTTTCTGATGATTGCCATCCATCTGATCGTTCCAAGAGTATTAAATAGAAAATGCGGATTTAATTGAGCCTTCAAAAACTCAATTCTGTATTGTTCTTTTCGCTCCTGCTCATTGCGTACCTGTTCAAACAATTCTTTGATGTTTTCATTCATCTGATAAAATGATCTGTTTAAATCTCCTATCTCATCCTTCCTGTTAACATCAAGCAATTTTCTGTCAAGATCAAGGTTCATATCGTATTCGTTTAACTGTTTTGCCAAAAGTTTTATAGGTCTTACAAGCCATAGTGACAAGAAAAAAATCAATGCGATAAGAGCTGAAAAGGCCACAATAATAAGCAAATTCATCTGCTTTGAAAAAGCATAAAACTGAGACGTCACTTCCTGGTAGTCGGTAAAATATATAACATTCAGCTGTTTACCATTCATGGTCCATTTTTTATTTATACCGTAATTACATAGCAGATATTTACGTCCTTCTACCTGAACTACCTTATTTTCCCGAGCATCCTGAAAATAGGTTTCAGGAATAACACTTTCTCCTTCCGAAAAGATTCTATTCTCGTAATCCTTTCTAAGAATGATCTGACCGTCTTCATCACATACAAACACGCTATCCCCGATATTCACATATTTTTCCAGCACCTCACTTATCTCATCCTGCCTGATGCTAATGATTAGAGTTCCTACGTAATCACCGGATACTATATCATTTAAAATACTTCTTGCTAAACCCAGATATTTTTCATTTTCCGAGTCTTCCATGATAAAAGCATCTGAAAAAATAGCCCACTCCACATATCCTTTCCCTTTTTTACTGTTTTTTACAAATTCTTTTTCCTCTAAAAAAGAATAATCCTGATAATTTCGTTCCCAGTTGGTATAAATATTCCCATCCTGTCCAATTATTGTGATCTGTACCTCATTTTCTTTAAACAGGTTATTCAGCATCAATTGATAAATAACGCTATCAAATATCTTGTATTTTTCAAAATAGCTGGAATCTCCCTGCAGTACATCAATAAGCCCTTCATTTGATGCAATAACGCTGGACATATTTGATAATCTGTCAAAAGTATCGTATAAATCCTCTTCGCTTTTAGTAAGTGTAGTAACTGTTCTGGAATTTATCTCTGAAATAATATACTTTTCAAATCCGGACTTCATAAAGAATAAAATCAGATTCATAGGGATCACGGCAAAAATGATCAATAAAATAAAAAACTTCGCCGTTAAAGAAATTGATTTTTGCTTCACCGTCTCCTCCACCTACTTTCTTTCAGATAAACATTCATATTATAACACCCGGATATCTGTTCAAGCAATACTTTGATGTAGACGTCAAAGACCCCTATTACGATGAATATTTAAGATAAAACCTAAAAAACAACGCCGATGGTATTTCCCACCGGCGCTTTTATACTCTCTATACAAGCTTCTTTTTCATCGTAAAAATATTTTTCCCGTCTTTATACTCATAGGCCACCTCATCCATGGCTTTTTTTACCATAAGGATTCCAAAGCCGCCTATGGCATCTTCGTCAAAGGCCCTCATTTTATCGGGGTCTTCTTTTGCAAGAGGATCAAATGGGACTCCGCTGTCAATAAAGGTGATGACAGCTGCAAGCGGATCATCTTCTATCTTTAACACCACCTGTGCCTTGCCCTCTTTTCCTTCATAAGCATAACTTGCTATATTTACAAACATTTCTTCAGCAGAGATATTGATCTGGGTAACAGCTTTCATAGAGGCACCCGCCTCCTCAAGATTTTCCTCAAGAAAATCCGTTACTGTTGAAAGATTGTCTACATCTGCATTTACTTCTATCTCTTTTAAAAATCCCATAAAAATACCTCTCTAAAGGCCTGCCACAAACGCCGTAAACTCCGTTTCATTAACAGGCGGCACTATCTGTCCTTCCTTTATAAGGTCTGAAAGAGCCAGAACCTCGTCATAAACCTCGTCGGAATAATTGTCATGATTTTCGGGAATCCCCACAGCTCCTTCCGCAAGTCCAAAGCTTATGGTCTTTCCTCCTATCTCCCTTCCCTCAAGAAAGTCTGTAGACACAAGATAAATAGCTACGTCCACCAGCTTCATTCCTGAAGTAAGAATATTCTTTGGCGCCAGATATGACTGGTCTTTATCCACGCCTATTACAAACTTATCTGCTTCCTTAGCCTTTTCTATTACTCCAAGGCCTGCTCCGCCTGCTGCCGCGTAGATTATGTCTGCACCTTTATCGTAAATATCCGTGGCAAGAGCTTTGCCTTTTTCTGCATCATAGTAATTATCTACATATTCTACAAATACTTCAATTTCCTTGCCGTAAATGCTGCCCGCGTAGGCTGCGCCGGCTCTATATCCAAACTCAAACTGGTCTATTACATCACTCTTTACTCCGCCCACAAACCCAAGTTTTCCGGTCTTTGTGGTGGCACCCGCTATATAGCCTACCATAAAAGATGCTTCCTGGGCCCTGAACACTACGGAAGTTACATTTGAAGGCACAGTCTCGTAAGCATTATCTATTACGGCAAAATGGACACCGGCATACTTTTTTGAGGCATTTAACAGACCTTCGGCGCTGTCATAACCAAGTCCCCAGCAAAGGGAGTAGCCGTTTTCCGCAAATGAGGTAAACTTTTCCTCATACTCGTCGGCACCAGAAATTGCGTATTCCACAGTAGCCCCTGCAGTTTTTTCAAGTCTTTGCATGCCCTCCCAGGCACTCTGGTTAAAGCCCTGATCTTCCAATCCGCCGTCTCCCACTATAAGCGCCACTCTGCCTGCGGTCTTTTTTTTGCTCTGAGAAAACCCCGCGTCACCTTCTCCGCTCTCCCACTCTTTAAGCAGGATCTCTGAGCTTTCATTTCTCCCGCATCCTGTAAGCATAAGGGCAAATATTAAGATTGTCGTCAAGATAGCCGCAAATCTTCTCATCTTTACAAATCTACTTCCTGTTTTCCTGGTTCTTTTCTCTTACATTTATCCTGATGTGACCGTCACTTAGCCGGTACATCCAAAGGTAGTGTCTGAGTCTCATTTCGTCTTTATATATCATGGCTTTCCCGGGCATCACAGAGGTAATAAAGTGCACCTTGCCCCCTATGGTCACTTCCGTCATGCTGTTAAATTTGCGAAACATTGCCACAGCGTCCTGTACGCACATATCGTGGGTAATGGTAAGCAGCTCTTTTTTAGGTCTTTTCCAGTATTCTGTTACCACGCCCTGGGGCCTTCCCTTTTCCCAGGCGCCGTCAAGGTCCTTCATAAGCTCTTCAAGCATGATCTTTGCATTATTTGAGTTTTGAAGATAGACATCAACGCTGTCCATATCATCTTCTATCTTAACCTTTGCCTGCGCCAGTATATCTCCGCTGTCAAGAAGGTTTGTTATTTTATGCATGGTAACGCCGGTCTCGGGAAGTTCTTTTTCCATAGCGCACTCTATAGGATAATAACTACGCCCGTCGGGAAGCAGTGAGCTGTGAGTATTTATTCCCTTAAAATCCGGCAGATCCTCAGGCACCGGTATCTTTCTGTCATACTCCGCTATAAAAAAGAGCTTAACCCCTTCTTCTACCGCGTATCTTCTTACCTCTTCCTCGCTTATTGATTCGTAATGCACAGGGATGTTATGCTCTGCAGCCACATCGATGATGGTGTATTCGTGGATATAATCCTCGTCGTTGTGGTAGGTATATAGCGCAAGCACCTCATGATGTGCAAGAAAATATTCAAAGCATGGCAAAAAAACATCGGAACCAAAATAAACAACTTTCATAAAAATTATGTCATCCTTTCATGCCTTCAATGGATTGGCGGTTTTTGCTCTTTTTTAATATCAGGGTGTATCCGCCCATAAATGCCAGCATACCTATGCCAAATATGGAAAGCCCGAGGCCGCTTCCTAAGGAAAGTAAAAATCCGTACGCCACCGGCCCTGCTGTAGAGCCGACACTTTCAAATACCGTATATACTTCCATGGCCCTTGCCTCTCCGAATTTGGAAGAAGCCGGCAGTGCTCCAAAGAAGGTATACATACATCCATAGCAAAAGGATGTGGCAAGGGATAAAAGCACCATGCCGAAAAATGCCATGATCACCGTCGGCATTATCACATTAAGCAAAAGCGCTTCTGCCATAAGGAAAACGGCAAGACATATACCGCCAAACAGCCCGATATGCTTTATTATAAACCTTGTAAGTGCAGGCCCGAGGTATAAGAATATCAGACCGCATATAAGGTAAAACCGGCTTATATTTACTTCGCTTACATTGTATTCGCCTGCCCTAAGAGGCAGATAATACTCTCTATAGGCAAGTGACATCATAAACGGCAAAAGAATAAGGAAAAAGTAGAAGGTAACTGGAGCACTGCCCATAAATTCTCTTATGCCGCTCTTTTTTTCCTGTTTTGTTGTTTCTAAAGTCTTCGTCTCTACAACTTCCACCTTCTTTTCTCTTACTGAGAAAGCTACCGCAAATGCGATAAGAAGAAGGATCGCACCAACACCGTATACAAGTCTCCATCCGCCGAGAGATAAAAATACGGATGAAAGACCGGCGCCTATGGTTACGCCTGAAAGGCTTCCTGCTGAGATCTCGGTAAAGGCCGCTGCAGAAGACTCTTCGCTCTTGCCCTTTGCCGCTATAGCGTAGCAGTTTACATAAACAGTACCCATTCCTGCTCCTATCATCATCTTGCCAAGCAGGATACCCGCATAATTACCTGTAAGAAGGCAGGTAAGACAACCTGCGCCCTGCACTAAAAGCCCAAATCCCATAACCCTTGCCGGACCGTGCTTTTCTCCCACTGTTCCCATAAAGCTTGAGAAAAGGGCAAGGCAAAGAAGCTGGGCCGAAAGAGGAAGCGCTATGGCCACAGAATTTGGTATAGGAAGGCCGCCCATATATACCTTTTCGCAAAGCAGAGCCACAAATGCATCCTGAATGGAATCTGCCGCATTTGTAAAGAATATAAGGGTACGAAGAGGAGTAATATTCGTAATATCGCTTCTTTCCTCCCCGCTAAGCTTTTGCCTCTTTTCCATAAAGGAAAGAAGAAAAACTCCCTCAAGGATAAGCATCATAACTACTGCTGTAGTACAAAAAACATTAAAGACAGTGTTAAATACCGCCCTCTGTCTTTCTTTATTTATAAGGCTCATATCAAGGCTTACTTCAAGCAGAGCCGCCACTTTACCGTTTTCATAGATCGGTTCTATTATATTTAAAAATGTGCCAAGAGTAGTCTTTGTGCTAAGGGCATAAATACTGCCTGTGGCATAGCAGCGCAAAAAATAGTCTTTTTCTCTGTTGCCAAGAGGCTCTCCGCACATAACGTCATCACTGCTGTTAAGTACGTAATTTATCTTACCCTTTGATACCGTATAAATGGCATATTCATAGTTCTTACCTTCTACTCTGGCTTTCTTAGTCATCTCATCAAGAGGTTCCCTTAAAGCCTTATATGCCGACGAGCCATAAAAATGCTCATCAAAATTTTCGCTTATCAGCGCAGCATCTGTTCTTCCTCCAAGAATATCTGCATATAGCTTAATACTGTCTATAAGAGTTGCCTGTTCTTTGTCAAAATGCTCTGACATAAGTGAATATGCCACAAAGAAAGCCACCGCGATCACGGCAGATACAACTATGATTATCCTTATGGAATTCTCGCTGTTTAAAGCCTTTTTGGTACTTTTAAAAATGATCCTTAAGTAAAAGAAAATGCAAAGAATACCCGTGACAGCAACAAGCCAAAGGAGCAGTGTCTTAAAAAAACCTGCATATTTTATGCTGCTTATATAATTTTCTTTTCCGCCCTCTAAAATGTAAAATCCGCTCGCGCCTACAGCTATAAGCTTTTTACCGCTTTCGTCAGTTTCAATAAATACCGGTTTTTCATCTGCCGCCACAAGAGTTTTTACCCCGTAGCTGTTTTTAAGATTCATGGAATAGATCTTGTTTTCATAAAGCTCCGAAAAGTAAAGGTATTCTCCCTTTATCGCTACCCTGTTTGGCATAATGTGGTCGTTATAGACCTCAAGATTGTTCCATTTGCCGCTTTCAGGGTCATAGACCCTCAAATAACCTCTTTTTACGGCTATAGCCACGGCTCCGCTGTCAAGGTCTATACCTGCATCATTTATCTTATCGCCTACATAATAGCGGTTTAAGAGCTTAGGCCAGGGCACGTTCTTATTTATCACATAACTTTCAAGACCGTAATCAACACTTATCAAAAAGTAGATATTTCCGTTTTTTACCTGAATGTCAAATATCTCATTGCTGCTATCTACATCGGTGAGATCGTTTCTCTTTTCAAAATAAACATTGACCTTCTTGTCTGTTATGGTAAGCAGCCTTTTTGTTTCTATGTTGTTATTGTTTTCGTCATACTTTGTATCTGCCACATATAAGATGCCGTCAGCATAAAGAGCCCAGTCAGCGTAATAAAAACTGTTTTCACTCTCGCCCTTATATTCCTTTATAAGTCGCATTTTCTCATCAAGTATCTTTATGCTGCTTCTGCTGTCATCTATAAGCACCGTTTTCCCGTCTTTTGAAAAAGAAGCCGCGGAAGCCGTATGCAGATCGTAACGGGCTTTCATGAAAAGCTGATCCTTAAAAAAGACCATCACTACCATAGCCCCAAGTACAAAAAAACCGGGGATCAGATTTAAAAAAAGTGATCTGTTCTTCTTTTTCTTCTGGTCTTTTTCCATGTCAAACCGCCTTGTAAGCCTTTTTACAGTATCTTTATCGCAAGCATGGTAAGGTCGTCAAACTGCATAGCCTCGCCCACAAATTCATCTACCGAATCCTTCATGTTTGAAAGGAGCTTCTTTGGAAGGGCCTCAGGTTCTTTGTTAAGCGCTTCAAGTATCCTGTCCGTTCCAAACTGCTCATCATTTGTGTTCATAGCTTCAGCCACGCCGTCGGTGTATACAAAAAGGGAGCTTCCCTTCTCAAGTTCAAATTCATAGTCCGTATATTTTGAGCCTTCTATACCGCCCACAACAAAGCCGTGTTTATCTTTAAGGATCTCAAACTTTCCGTCTCCGTGCTTTATAAACGGATACTCATGACCTGCATTTGCCGCCACAACCTTGCCTGTGGAAATAGTAAGGATACCAAACCACACGGTAACAAACATGTCCTCTTCGTTGTTCTTGCAGATCTGGTTGTTTGCCATCTCAAGAACACCTGCAGGTGAAGTGGCACCAAGCATAGCGTAGTTTGCTATAAGGATCTTTGACATCATCATAAATAATGCAGCAGGAACGCCCTTACCTGAAACATCAGCTATTACCATACCAAGGTGATCGTTATCAAGCAGGAAGAAATCATAGAAATCTCCGCCTACCTCTTTTGCAGGGGTCATGGTAGCGTAAATATCAAATTCTTTTCGCTCAGGGAATGCAGGGAAAAGATTTGGGAGCATATTTGCCTGGATCTTTGTGGCAAGTTCAAGCTCTGCCCCGATCCTCTCTTTTTCCTTTGTTACGTCTGCAAAGTTTTTGATGTAAGTATCAAGTTCCTTTGTCATAACGGAAAAAGCATCTGCAATAGCCTCTATCTCATCACCCGTATGTATATCAAGATTAAACCCTGAAAGATTTTCCATATTCTCAGACACAAGGCCCGACACTGCAAGCTGGAGCTTTTTAAGCGGCCCTACAAGATGTCTTCTTGTGTAAAGGTAATAGATGAGCATACATATAAGAAATACGCCAACTATTATGGAAAGGATAAGCACGATAAAGCTGTTTATCTGGCTGTTTATCTTTTCCATGGAAATATCAACGGAAGAAAGTGCCGCAGGGTTCCCCTTAGAGTCAAGGATCGGAACATACGCAGATGCAAGATAGCCATACTCTTTGGAATTAGTAATGAGTATGGTTTCTTCGCCCACATTTTTAAAGGCATTCATCATTACTTCCTTACCGTCGTCGTAGTAAAGATCCGTATCGCCAAGGTCGCAGACGCCCTCTTCTCCTTCTACTCCCGCATCCCAGATATAAAACTGGTTCTCTTCATAAGGGATAACAACGTAAAAATAATCAAAGCCTTCTCTTTGCTTCATAAGAAGGAGCATCAGTCTTATTTTTTCATAGTATTCGTCCTTTATTTCAGTAGAAGCATATCTTTCAATGCTATCGCCGTCTATAAGGCCTGCCGCGATAGCTGCCGCGTTAAAGGCTTTTTCAGAGTATTCTTTTTCCATACGGCTTCTGTAGACCGTAGATATAACAGGCAGTAAGACTGCTGCCATAATGATCGATACAACGGCAAGAGCCAGCATATGTTTTTTGTTGATACTCTTATACTTCTTTTCTGCCATTTGAAATAATTCTCCTTCCGGTAGTTCACTCCGTAAAGCATTCCAAAGTGTGCACTAAAAAGGTCCTATTTAGCCGCAGCTTTCGGAGGTTCCATCTTCTTTTGTTTTTCTGCCTGTTTAGCCTGCTTTCTCTGCTGTTTTGTCATATTCTTCTCTATGAGGGCTCTGTTAAACTTTTTAGCTTCTCTTGTTACAGCCTTTGGATTTTCTGCAAGTATCTTGCAGTTTGCAGGGGTCAGCTTGCTGTCGGGGAATGATTTTTTAAATTCCTTTGATTCCGCTATGGTTTTGACAGCTGTCTCATATTCCTTCGGATTCTTTGCAAGAAGGCTCTTGAGTTTTTCCTGACCCGGCTGTTTTAAGCGCTCTTCTAAGATCTTTGCAGCGATAGCTTTTCTTGCCTGTTTCATCTCACGTCTTGTTAGAGTCTGTTTATCACCAAGGGATTTAAGCTTTTCATCAGCCTTAAGAGATGCCTTTGCCCCCATCTTCACAAGTCTGTCACCGGACCTTAAGTTTCTCTTATGAGCCTCAACTCTTCTTTCATTGATCTCTTTTTGAGCCTCTGCTTCCGCAAGTTTTTCTTTTTTCTCTGCTATCTCGATCTTCTGCAGACGTATATCAAGGTTCTTTTTGGCTTTTTCCATAGACTGAACACGTTTCTTTGTCTTTGGATTTTTGTCAAGATCCTTGTCTGCAGTACGTTTAAGGTATGCATCAATCTTCTTTTTTGCATCCTGAATGTCTTTTTTCTGAGCTTCTCTCTCCTCAGGAGTTATGCTGCCATCAAGCTCTTTTTTCTGGTATCTTTGCCAGTTAACATAGGTTTTATCGTAAGCCGCCTGAGCATTATTAAAGGCCCTGCTTCCGTTATGAACGCCTTTCTGTGCCTCTCTGATCTCTTTAGAGATATCCTTTGTCTCTTTTGTGATCTCCTCTTCTTTTACGGCTTCTGCTTCTTTTTCAAGCTCATCTTTGCGCTTTTTTAGACTAATCTTTGTAGCAGCAACATCATTTTTAACCTTTTGCATCACCCGGATCCTTGACCGGGTTTTTGGCGAAAGTTCCAATTCTTTGGATTTTTTGTCAAAGTACTTGTCAGAAGCTTTATCTAACCGATCATTAAGGTCCTCAAGTTCCTTAATGTCGTCCGCTGTCATCCGATAGCTTTTTCCTTTTTCTTTGATGATCAGAAGTTTTTCCTCTTTTTTCCTAAGAAGCCCTTTTACCTCCCTGTACTCAGCGCTGCCACGCACAACTCCCTCATCTGCCGCTTCTGCCTGCTTTCTGACAACAGAAGTATCCTCATACATAAGTGCATGATTTCTGTCTGCTTGTTTGCTCTCGTTGACCTTTTCCCAATCAGCAAGCTTTTTTTCCTGCATATCAAGGCTTTCTTTAAATCTATCAACTGCATTGATACGCCTTTCGGTCTTATCGGCAACCTTTGTTTTACCATCTTTTGTAGACAGATATGCATCTGCCTTTTCTCTTGCCGCTCTTATGTTTGACTTTAGGTCTGCTATTTCGCCCGGAGTCGGAATATAGTCCTTTTTATTTTTGGTAATGTCATCCCATTTTCTGTCAAGTTTAGAGGCCTCTGTCTTTACTGCAGCATATTCACTGCTTCCCATATGCACGCCTTCTTCGGCAGCTTCAAGACCTTTACTTGCCTTTATTCGTTCAGATTTAACCTTTTCATCTGCAGGAACAGGGCGCTCTTTACCGCGCTCAGCCGCCAGATCTCCCCACTTTTCTATAGCATCGTCAATGACTTCTTTACCATCGGTTGCCGCCTCAAGGCGGTACTGTGATGTTGCTGAAAGATTTGACTTTTCTGCTTCCGCATTCTTTTTATCTATATAGTTTTCAGTCTTTTCAGATGCATTCTCAAGCTTATTGCTTACATCTTCAAGCTCGTGATCCGTTACGGTATATTGAGGGTCTGCCTCAACCTTTTTTTGTATCTTGTCAAGTGACGTTAAGACATCTTCGTAGGATTTTAAGGTTTCCTTATACTCCTTGCTGCCCATCAATACGCCCACGTTTTCTTCCTGCAGCGCCTCATAGGCTTCTTTTACATCAGAATATAATTTGTTATAATCCATATGACTCACCTTTTACCTTTAAGCCTGATTCTTTGCATCTTCTGTCGTTTCTTTGATATCTTCTTTAACGTCTGCATCGACGTCTTCTTTAACGTCTTCTTTGTTGTCTTCTTTGACGTCTTCCGTTTTCTTCCCGGCTTTTTTGTTCTGCTTTTTAGCCATTTTCCGGGCTTTCTTTTCTTCTTTTGCCTCTTCCTTTTCTTTCCTTTTCAGGTCTTTTTCCGTCTCACTTGCAAATCTGCTAAGTTCCTCTGAAAGAGCTGTTTCAAAGGTAAATAAAGCCCTGTATACAGCTATCAGTCCAAACAGGCTTCTTCCCGAATATGCCGTAGCCGTAAGTTTATCTTTAATGCAGGTATAGGTAAGGATGGTAGGTATGCCAAGAAGGTATGAAATATATACACCTTCTCCGCTTTCAAGCTCTTTAAGATTAAGCATCCTGCCCATATCCTGCATAGTCTTAAGGCATCTTTCTTCAATATTTTTAGCTTTTTTATTTACATAAAACCAGCGTCTTTTCTTTAATACACCAAAAAACAGTACGCTGCCAAAACCGTCCCGCAGACCGTTTCGGAATATTACTCTGTTTTGTCCCGAGACTGCAAGTCTCTTTTCATCCGGCACCAGATCTCCAAGCAGTGCCTGTCTAATTTCTTTTTTCAAGTTGTCCATCTTATATGCCGGATCCTTTCCCCAAATAATTACGTAATTTATTAAGACTCTGCTTTATGTGAAACTATACTGAGTTTCTTGTTTGCATCTACCGCTACGTCTATAACGATCTTTTCGCTGCCGTCAGGTGAGACAAAGGTTACAGTTGCTTTTCCGCTTGCTTTTCCGCTTATAAGAAAACAGCTTTCGCTGCCGTAAAATCCGCTAAAGGAAACCTCCACTACCTTAACCTTTCCATCTTCGTCTGTTTCAGGCTCCTCCGCCTCCATGCCGTCATCAGGGTTACTGTCTTTTACAGGCTCATACTCCGAAGAAACCTCGAAAGTCCAAAGATCTTCGCTGTATGGAAGTCTTAATACGGCGCCTTCCGTATCGTCTTCCCAAAGTTTGTAAGCCACATCGCTGTCACCCTCAAGCACGCCCGCCATCTCAGCTTCTTTTACCGGTAAAACCTCAGTCTCAAGTTCATCGCCCTTCTCGTTTTTGGTAACGATAACTCTAAACTGTATCTCAGAGACCTTATCTTTAACGGTATAAAGCTGCGCGAAAGGATCATAGGAACTTTCAGGCTCCTGCGCCATTTCCGTGTCTTCAGGTGCTTCGGTGTCTTCAGGCTTTTCTGCCACAAAGTCATCTATCTTAACATCGGCTTCCAAAGGAGCGTCTTCTACTTCCTTTTCCCTTGTAAATGTGATGACTGCTTCGCCCTCAGCAAGAGGTTTTAAGATAAACGAGGTGATCCCCTTTTTTTCTTTACCTGACGGCGTTATAGTTATTACTTCTTCCGTATCGCAGGAATAGTTCCAGGAATACTCCTGATCGCCGTAATTTCCGTCAAGTTTTACAAGGACCTGCCCCTTGTTTTTATCTTCCCAGGAGTAGGGGAAGTTTGTATCTTCCCCTCCCCTGTTAACTTCTTTTTTACCGCAGGCGGCAAAAGCGAATATCAATAATAAAGTTGTAAAAAACAGTCCGGCAAATTTTGCCTTATTCATTCTTTGTCTCCTCTTCTCCGGATTTTTCTTCAGAAGTCTTATTTTCGGAAAGATTTCCGTTTTCACCTGCATTGTCTCCTGCAGACTCACCGGAATCCTCTTTCGGAGTCTCTTCCGTAGTCTCACCTGTAGTTACTTCTGTAGTTTTTTCTGTAGTCTCTTCCTGCTTTGGAGGCTCTACCCCAAGTACCTTTACAAATATCTCGATCCTTGCTGCTTCAACTTCACTTGAAGCTACCGAGATTTTGTAATTCTTGGTGGTCTCAGACTTAGGAGGTGTAAATGCCCATCTTCCGGCGCCCTGATCTTTAAGAAGATCGGTAAGCTCGCCTGATTCATAGCCATCATCCGTTACCTCTACAACTTTAACCACATGGCCAAGTTCCGAACCGTATACATAAGGAACGATAACAAACGGTACTTCAGGAAGTGCCACAAGTTTCTTTCCTGTTTCCTTTATCCTTTCCATCTCGGAAGTGGTCTTTTCGGCATCATATCTGTAGTAAACCTCCGCATTGATGGTAATATTGGATAAAGTTATAAGTTTCGGTGAACCCTCGTAAATACGCTCGTTAACGCTTCTGGTGATCGGATCGTCGTCTCCGAGTTTAACGGAAACAGAATCAAGACTCCAGCCCGCATTACCTAAACCGTTCTTGCTCTTTGGCTCAAGGATTATTCGTCTTAAGCTGCTTGCGCCCTTTACAAGGAACCTTATGGTCTGAACCTTATCTGTAACAAATGACTTGCTGCCATCTGTAAGGTATTTCTTAATATCCGGATAAATGTTGGTGTCATCTACAGCGCCTTCTGCATCAACGGTATAAAGCTGCATCCATACAGGATCTGAAGTACCGCTTTCAAAAACATTTGAAGCCGCAGATGTGCTGAATGTGATCTCTACAGGTTTTACTGCTTCCTTATCATCCTCGGTATTTGCTGTCCTTTTCATCGGAACTACCGTATTGGCAGCAACTTCCACCGGATTTCCGAAGCTGTAATAAGCAATAATGTCAGAGGAATTCTGCGAGTCTGTCCTGTAACATGCTACGCATGCCTTATCAATATTTGCTGAAACATCTCCCACAGAACCAATGTTAATACCTGTGATCTCTCCCACAAACATATTGTTAAACTTCAGGTCTATAAGCTGACCTGCTCTTATCTTTACAATATCCTGATCCGTAAAATAAGTATACGGAGAAAGATATTCTATGCCGCTCGGGTCATTTGCAACCTTGTACTTAAGCTGCAGTGCAAGATCGATCTTTTCTGCAAAAAGATTCTTTTCAAGGGTACCTTCACCAAGCTCGAAGGTAAGCACCTGCGTATCCTGATAGCCAAGACCTGCTGTATTTGAGGAAGGATACTCTCTTACCGTAGTAAATGCGTTGCCACCCTTTAAGTCTATGTAGTAGCTTGCCACCACAACGCCGCTTCGTACCTGCTGAACAATGGCATAATCAAGAATAGCCATGTTGATAAGCGCGCCTGCCGAATCGGCTGTTACCTCAATACTGTTAAGGTCTACCATTCCCGAAGCCTTAATACCGCTAAGGTAAAATACAGGTCTGTCTGTACTTCCCTCTCTCGGGATATATCTGTTAAGGGTTCCGCCTGTCTGGTAGATATTGCCGTATACATGTGCAAAATGCAGTAATACGTCAAGATCAAACTCTGTAAGAGCGTTGCTTTCTGCCACATTAGGGAATACAAATACGTTAAGTACGTCATCCTTAGAAGCAGGCTCTCTTGCTATGGCTGATATCTTAGTCTGCTGATTGTCGTATACCTCTATGGTATTATCCGTAAGAGGAATATTTAACTTTTGCTGTCCATCTTTTGTAAGCCACGGATGATAAGCGGGAACCGTCTCGCTTCGCTGTATGCAAAGAACTTCAGGTTCTTCTTCTCTCTGATACTCGTACTCATCAAAGTTATTTAATTTTAAGATACCTACATCCGTTATAAGTCTTACGGAAACGCCGCCTATATTCCAGGTATAAGGATCATCCTTTTGTACCATAGAAAAATCCATGGAAACAAGCTTTTTGGCGTCTTCTATCTCTATAAAGAAGCGGTCGGTATGATTTTCTCGGAACATGGTGGAGATCTGACTCACACTTCCACCGGAATCGCCTCCGCCCTTCTTTCTCATATAATCATACATAAGTGCCACAGCATCCTTGGCACCGGTATGTTCATGTTCGCCGTTACTCTTAATGTAGTTGATATCAACAGAAAGAGTACCTCTAAACTGGCTGGCTGCACCCTCCATCTGTGTACCTGAGATGGTACGGATGGCAACCTCAAGCTGGATCGCATTTGTTGTATAGTCGATGTTCATGGTTTTTGCGATCTCTGATTCTGTACGGCCCGGTCTTCCGCCCATACCGTTTTGTTCCATTTCTTCGGTATAGCCGATATCGATCCAGCCTACATTATCTACAACCCATACTGTATGAGTTCCTTGAACTCCAAGCTCGGAAATCCTTATGGAATCTATGTTAAGCTTATCGTACTTTTTATTGTTTTCCGAACTGTCATCAGGAATGATACGGATACCCATTATATTTCCGTAATCGGCGTTGGTGCTAATCTCAAAGTTTGCGGTGTCACCCGACATAAAGCAGTCACCTTTGATCTGCCTGTTGGCAAGTACATAGCCGCTGGTTCCGTTTTGGAAGATAAGCTGGAAATAAAACAGGTTCTCAGAACCCGAGTCTCCGTTACCGCCAAATACCGAGGCGTTGCCGTTTGCATCGGTGGTTACTGTATCATCAAAAACTTTAACAGCTATATTGTAGCTCTTACGAGCCTTTGTAAATCTGAAGTTTTGCGTTGCATCAGCGTAAGATACCGCATATGAGCCAAAGTCCCATGAAGTATCCACAATAGTTCCTATCTTTGCGGAAACAAAGTCTACAGGAAGTATATCGCCCTGCTGAATAAGTACTGTGTCGCTGATATCAAGTATGGCAAGCTTGTTTGGATCTACACTTGCCGCACTTCCTGAAGTGTTTTCAGTTGTAACAGGGATAGCGCTTTCTGCTGCAATTGCCGCTGCTGAAG
>JAEEGF012089065.1_pt1 | contig 32721 bp, 28 predicted proteins | sample 9134171 | NCBI WGS metagenome assembly JAEEGF01 (sample SAMN16246542, study PRJNA631951) | gut metagenome | biome: gut microbiome; feature: rumen; material: AP-attached | host: Bos | place: Iran: Karaj | collected 2018-10
CCCAGCATGGGCATGTGGATTATCTCATCAACAATGCCTTGCCACTGATGAAGGGCATAAACGAGTGCAGCTATGAGGAGCTCCAATATGCCCTGAGTGTGGGTGTGACGGCTCCGTTCTATCTTGCCAAACTCTTTGCTCCACATTTCGCCAAAGGAGCGGCCATCGTCAATATATCTTCCTCGCGTGACCGTATGAGTCAGCCACAGACGGAAAGCTATACGGCAGCAAAAGGTGGCATTGCGGCTTTGACTCACGCCTTGGCAGTCAGTCTTGCCGGAAAGGTGCGTGTAAACAGCATTTCGCCTGGATGGATTGACACGGCCTACACCATCTATGAAGGTTCCGATGCCATTCAGCAACCTGCAGGTCGTGTGGGCAACCCAATGGACATCGCCAATATGGTGCTCTTTCTCTGCTCTGACAAAGCTGGTTTCATCACGGGTGAGAATATCTGTATTGATGGCGGCATGACCAGACAGATGATATATCATGGCGATAATGGTTGGACTCTAAATCAAACAGACAATGAATAAAAGAGAAATGAATGAGCAGCGAGAACCCGCTCGGCTTTGCCGCTTGGCTCGTCCAAGAACATGCTTGCATGATTGGTCGAGTCGCAACGGAAATCAACTTTTGTTAAATATGGGTGCATAATTACAAAAAACTGAGGATTTTTGAGTAGTTTTGCAAATGAATAAAAATGTTTTATGTAATTTGTAGTGAAGATGCAAGAGATTAGTTACAAAGACTTGAAGTTTAATCCGTTCAACCTCATTGGTGGTGAATGGATGCTGATAACGGCTGGCGATGAAAGGCTACGGGTAGGCGACGGTACGTCGGGAATGCATAGCTGCAACACGATGACTGCCTCTTGGGGACACCTGGGTTGCCTGTGGGGTAACAACGATCCTTCGGCAGTGGTTTATATTCGTGAGTCGCGCTATACCAAGGAGTTTGTGGATGAGGAGCCTTATTTCTCGCTCTGTGTCATGGACAAGTCGTTCAAGAAGCAGATGGCCTATCTGGGCAGCACGTCAGGACGTGACGAGGACAAGATAGCCAAGGCAGGACTCACACCCGTCTATGCTGACAACACCGTCTATTTCGAGGAAGCCAAGCTGGTACTGGTTTGCAAGAAACTCTATCAGTCGGAACTTCAGGGAAGCGGATTCCTTTATCAGGAAACCATCGACGAGAACTATCCCCAGCGCGACTTCCATACAATGTACGTTGGCAAGATAGAGAAGGTGCTGGTAAGGGATGATGAGTATCTGAAATATTAGACAGATAAATCGGAATTTATAAAGGAAAGGCGAATCAAATGAGTATTAACTAAATAGGATTAAAATGAAAAAGGTATTATTCGCTTTTGCTGCACTTATAATCATGGCAGCATGTGGTAACAAACAAGCAGCCGCTCCTGAAACAGAGAGCAGCGAGGTAGCGAACGAAGTAGTAACTAACGACACAATCAGTAAAGAAATGAAAGAAACAAACATGCAAGAAGTACAGGCTTATTTGAAGGAGTGCGGAGCATTCTTCATTGCCACAGCCGACGGTGACCAGCCCCATGTTCGTCCCTTCGGCGTATCAGAGATTATCGATGGCCGTCTATATATCATGACGGGCAAGGTGAAGGACGTCTACAAGCAGATGGCTGCGAACGGCAAGTTCGAGATCTGTGCCTTGAAGAAATCAGGCAGCGAGTGGATGCGCCTAAGCGGAACCCTGGTCAACGACGAGACACTGGCCGTCAAGGAGGAATTCCTGAACCGCAACGAGAGCTTGAAGTCAATGTATAAGGCTGATGATGAAAACATGGCCGTGCTCTACATCACCAATGCTACAGCACGTTTCTGCTCGTTTTCAGCACCTGAGAGAAAGGTAGGCTTCTAAAATGCTGCTGAAGGATATACAATAGAATGATACGACTCACATCAGGAACTGATGGAAATAATAAGAGCAACAAAGACAGCTGAGCAGGCCGGTGCCTACTACGTCCGTATACAGGCAATGGCGCGGAAGCACCAGATTACGCTATATGCCGAGTTTGATGAGCATGATACGCCAGATACTAAGTATATTGTAATTGTCGATAACTACCTGCCGGTCGCAACTTGTCGGCTATATGCTATTGACGATGAAAGGGTGATGCTTGGAAGAATTGTTGTTCTGCCGGAGTATCGACACCAAGGACTTGGAACGCTTGTGGTTCAGGAAGCAGAGAAGTGGGCAGAGGAACTGGGCTACCGTACATCTGTGCTGGAGAGCCGGGACAACAAGATTCATTTCTACGAAACTATGGGCTATGTGGCAGACTACTCGCAGAAAATTGTCGGAGAGACTTTTACCTGCTATCGGATGGAGAAAGACCTGACATGCTGACATCCAATATTATTTTGTATCAGATTTACGCGTTTTATTGTAATAATTAAACCAACACGATTATGGATTTCATTGAATTAGCAAGAAGCAGGTATTCCTGCAAGAGTTTTGACTCGCGTCAGATCAGTAAGGAACAACTTGACAGCATTCTGGAGGCAGGACGCTTGGCTCCGACAGCCAAGAACCTGCAGGAACAGCACGTCTACGTGGTGCAGTCGGCAGAAGGACTGGCCAAAGTCGATGCGCTGACACCCTGTCGATACGGTGCGCCAACCATGCTCATCGTGGCCTTCGACAAGAACAACGTGTTTACCTATCCCGGCCAGAAGTACGACTCAGGCATTGAGGACGCCACTATTGTGACCACTCACATGATGCTTTGTGCAAAGAGTGTGGGAGTGGACAGCTGCTGGGTGAACTTCTTCGACCCCGACAAGATGGCCGAGGCTTTCCAGTTGCCAGCGAACGAAGAGATTCTGACCTGTCTCGCCCTCGGCTATCCAGCAGAAGGTGCAGGGCCGCTTTCCAATCACAACAGCCGCAAGCCGATAGAGGAAACTGTAACATACCTGTAAGGAAATATGGAAAGTCACATTACAAGAGAGGCGGCCTGGGAGCTGCTGAGAAAATACAATCAGGACTCTTTCCACCTGCAGCATGCGCTGACGGTGGAGGGAGTCATGCGCTGGTATGCCTGTCAACTGGGCTTTGCCGACGAAGTGGATTTCTGGGGAATAGTCGGGCTGCTGCACGACATCGACTTTGAGCAGTACCCCGAGGAGCATTGCATCAAGGCCCCCGAATTGCTGCGTGAAGGTGGCGTGGGCGAAGAAATGATCCATGCCATCTGTAGTCATGGCTACGGTCATGTAGATGTAAAGCCCGAACTTCTGATGGAGAAGGTGCTCTTCACGACCGACGAACTGACGGGACTGATATGGGCAGCTGCTCTGATGCGCCCATCGAAGAGTGTCCAGGACATGGAACTGAAGTCTCTGAAGAAGAAGTACAAGTCGAAGGGTTTTGCCGCAGGCTGCTCCCGTGAGGTGATTGAACAGGGAGCGGAGATGCTGGGCTGGTCTTTGGATGATGTGCTACAGAAGACGCTCGATGCCATGAGAGATTGTGAAGCCCATGTGGCAAGCGAGATGGAGTCGCTCTAAGGAAACCAGATGAACCGACTCACCCCCGACAACGGCATACCCCGTCGCATACTGCTGATGATGGCAGTGATGGCGGGGTTCACGGTGGCCAACCTGTATTACAACCAGCCACTGCTGGATATAATTTGCCGTGAGACAGGTATCACACAAGTCGAAGCTAATTTGATTACGGTCATCACGCAGATAGGCTATGCCCTAGGACTGTTGTTCGTTGTTCCTTTAGCAGACATGGTCTCTTTGCGTCGCATAGTGGTATTGGGTATGTCTGTGGCGGCTATCTCAGCGGTGGCTATAGGCTGTGCCGACAGTGTCTGGCTCCTATGGGGAGGATCATTGGCATTAGGAATTTCGTCCATCATGCCGCAGCTGTTCATCCCAATGGCAACACTCTATTCGCTCCCGGAGAACAAGACCCGTAACATGGGCTATGTGGCTTCAGGCCTCTTGACTGGAATCGTCTCGGCCCGTGCCGTCAGCGGCTATGTAGGCGAATGGTGGGGGTGGCGAATGATGTTCTTCATCGTGGCCGTGCTGATGCTTATAGGTCTCATTGTCACCCTGCGGATGATGCCACCGGTTAGCATTTCGTTTCATGGGACATACCGCCAACTGATGCGCACAGTTGGAAATATTTTCATTTCTAATCCTCGTATTCGGCTTTATTCCATCCGTCCAGCAATGAGCGTTGCTTGTATGATGTCCATCTGGTCGTGCATGGCATTTCATCTGGCTGGGGAACCGTTCTGCGTAGGCAGCGATGTGGTCGGTATGTTCGGACTCTGCGGTATCATCGGAGCCATTGCCGCCAGCGGAGTCGGGAAATACGTCCCACGGATAGGCATCCTCCATATGTCCGTCATCGGCAGTTGCTGCCAACTTGCCGCATGGCTTATAGCATGGCAGTTTAGCGACAGCTACGCAGGACTTATCGTTGCCATCATCCTTGCCGACATCGGGGCGCAGTGTCTGCAGGTGGCCAATCAGAGCGGCTGTCTGCAACAGTTACCCGAGGCCACGAACCGCGTGAACACCATCTTCATGACCACATTCTTCATCGGTGCCAGCCTTGGCACATTCTTCTCAGGTCTTGGCTGGAGTATGGCAGGCTGGACGGGAGTCTGCCTCGTTGGTAGTTGCTTCGCCCTTACTTCCCTTTTGCTGTCATGTTATCATTCGTAGTGCCTGATCTTAACGTCTATGCCGTCGGCCTTCAGTTGTGAGGGAATGCCGCTTACATCTGTCTGGCCGTAATGATAGGGGAACACGACCTTGGGCTTAATCGTCCTTGCAGCCCTGACCAATTGCTCCGTTGTCATCGTGTAGGGCTGGTTGCAAGGCAGAAAGGCAATATCGATGTTCTTGATGGCCGACATCTCAGGAATATCCTCCGTGTCGCCTGCAATGTAGATTCTGAGGCCGTCGATGGTCAGGATATAGCCGTTGTCGCGACCTTTGGGATGGAACTGCGTTCGTCCCTCCGACGTGTTGTAGGCAGGAACCGCCTCTACAGTGAAGTCATCGGCAATCTGAATCTTATCGCCGTTAGCCATCATCTCCCCAGAGCCGTACATGTCGGCGCAGCGCTTGTTGGTAATGAATCGCGTCTTTGTGCCCGACAGCGTCTTGATGGCCTCCTGATTGAAGTGGTCGCCATGCTCGTGGGTCACGAGAAGATAGTCGGCCTTGGGCATGGCGCTGTAGTCTATCACCTTGTTACCCAGCTTCGTCACAGGGTCAATTTGAATCTCTTTGCCGTCATACTGGATGCGGATACTGGCATGAACGAGGGCATGGAACTTCACTTCCTTCCCGCTCTTGGTCTTGAACATGTCGGTTTCGTAATTTGTCTGGCCACAGGCTGTCGTCAGTCCCAGAGTGGCCAGCAAGCAAGTTAATAACTTCTTCATAATCGTTTTCTATTTAGAAAAGTGCGCAATACTAAATCTGTCTGCTTTGGTATTGCGCACTTTCTTATTTATTCTACTTGATCTTGTAGGCGGCGAAGTACTCGCCGTGACGGAGGTAAAGGATACCGTCGTTGATGTGCATGTGCGACCAGTAGGGGCCGCTGCCCTTGGCGACGCGGAACTTGCTGACGACGTCAAGCTTGTCGTTAGTGGGATTAACCAGGCCTACGAAGCCGCGACGCTCGTCGTAGATGAAGAGTTTGTCGTCGGCAGCGATGATGGAGCCCTTGCCTGCGCCGCCGGTCCACTTCTCTTCGTAGTTGGTCTCGCCGGTCTGCCAGTCAACACAGCACCAGTTGCCGTCGTTGTTGTTGATCCAGTTGGAGCCGTAGATCTTGCCATTGACAAGGACGTAGCCACCGTGATGGGTGTCGAGCGTCTCGGTGCGCCAGGTGCAGGTGACGCTCTTCAGGTCGTCGGCCAACTGCAACTGGAAGCCGTTAATGTTGTAGCCGTGACAGAAGAAAATCCTGCCGTCGCTGTAGAGGGCGGAGTTGGGCGCGATGTTCTGATTGCGGCGGTTGGGCTCGCCGGTGTGTCGGGGGCCCCAGTCGTCAAAGGTCCACTCGATGTCGCCGTTGTCGGGATTGACGCCGATGACCGTCTGGTTGGTGGAGCCGACGATCTGGCGTTTGCCCTTGTACTCAATCATGATGGGCGAGACGTAGCCGGAGGCTTCGCCGATAGCGCGACTCTTCCACAGTTCCTCGCCAGTATCCTTGTTGAGGGCAACCATCGTGGTCTGGTTGCCACAGGGGGTGTAGATGACCTTGTTGTCGTAGACGAGCGGACACTCAGAGGTGCCCCACATGCCAGTCTGGCGTTCGTACTTCTCGCCGGCATCGACTTTCCAGACGACCTTGCCCTCCTTTGTGTCGATGCAGACAACTTCGCCCATGCCGCTGACCACGTAGGCCTTACCGTCGGCGATGGCGGGCGTGGTGCGTGTCTCGGGATAGGAGCCGCGCCAGGGCGTGCCGTAGGCGACGGTGTAGAGTTTCTTGCCCTGCAGGTCGTAGCAGTTGAAGACCTCCTGGTTCTCGTCCTCATTGAGGCCGGTAAGGTAGACGCGGTCTCCGACGACGAGCGGCGAAGAGTATCCCTTGCCAGCGTCCGTGGTCTCGAATACCATCTGGGGGCCTTCAGCAGGCCACTCCTTCAAGAGTCCCTTGTCGGGATAGTAACCGTTGTGACTCGGTCCTCGCCAACCGTAGGGCGTGACCTGTGCGAATGCTCCGGTGCCCATCAGGGCGCCGAGGAGCAGCGTGATTAACTTTTTGTTCATGTTCATGACGTTAAAATTTTTGTGATATAAATAATTGAGTTATTTTCTGATATCGTAAGCAATAAGGGCAGGTCCATGGCGGACATAGAGAACGCCGTCGAAGATAGTAGGATGAGAGAAGCATGCCCCAGAACCGTCAGTAATGCGGAACTCGCTCACGATGTCGAGCTTGTCAGGATTGATACGGGCAAGCCCCATCGTGCCGCGACGTTCGTCGAACATGTAAAACATGCCGTCGGCCATGATGAGTGCCCCTCGGCCCTTGCCCCCCGTCCATGCTTCGTGGTAGCGCACCTTGCCTGTCTCAATCTCGACTGCGGCCCACTTATGTTTGTCACCGGTGCTGCCGTAGGCCACGCCGTCGAGTTCAATCATCCCGCCCATGTAGAAATCCAGTTCCTTGTTCTTCCAAAGCAACTTGACAGAAGACAAATCGTCGGCCATTTCATACATCGTGCAGCCGTAACCATCGCCCAAGCTGACAAGGAGCTTACCTTTGTAGAAGATGGGACTGTTTATCATAGCGTACAACCATTTCTTAGTGGCCGGATCGGCCGTCCATTGACTGTCGTTCCAAAGCATTTTGCCCGTATCGGGGTCAACACCGAAGATGTGCATCTCGGTTCCGCTGATAACCTGACGATGACCGTTCCATTCGATGATGCGTGAGGTGAAATAAGTGGCTGCATCGCCAAAGCCTTTCGTTTCCCAAATCACGTCGCCCGTCAGCTTGTTGAAGGCGGCCATGCAGAAATCCTTGCCACAAATGGTGACGATAACTTTATCGCCATCAATCAGCGGATGCTCACAGATGCCCTGGTCGTTGGGGGTAATATTGTACTTTTTCCAATAGTCCACTGTCCATAGAATCTTTCCGTCAGCGCGGTTGAGACAGACCAGTTCTCCCATGTTACTGGCCATATAGAGGCGGTCGTCGTCGATGACAGGCGTAGAACGAGTCTCTTGGAAAGACTTTGTCCAAGCGTGGCCGTAGACGATTTGGTAGACTTTCGAGCCATCCAACTCATAGCAAGTAATCTGTTCCTGCTGCTCATCCTCGGTAAGTCCGGCAGTATAGATGAACCCATCGCTGACTAAAGCGCTGGAATTTCCCTTCCCGGCATCGTTGACCACCCAGAGCTTCTTAGGGCCTCCCACAGGCCATTCCTTCAGGAGATTCCTTTCGTTGGGAAAGATGCCGCAATGGTTGACTCCACGGAAATCTACCTTCTGGGCGTCGATAGCGAGGACAACGAGTGAGCAGAGTGCAATGAAAAAGATACGTTTCATAAATTTATACTTGTTGTTAATTGTATTTTTGATGATGTATTGGATACCATAATATAATATGAGACAGAGCACGGCGAGGACAACGACGGAGATGAGGATGGTGGCCGGGCCTGCACCGACGGGATTGGCACTGATGCTGATGACGGCGCCTGTGGCACCGGCGACAAGGGCGTAGAGGGGCACGAGGAGATTCTCACGCAGGAGCATCTGGAGGATGACGGGCTCAGCAAAACCCATCGTGCGATAGAGACGGATGGTGGATTGCTGGGCTGTAAGGTTCTTGCGGACAATGATAAGGAGGCTGAAGATGCCTAAAAGCAGGCCTAAGGCGCCAAGCGTGAGGAAGATGACGAGATAGGTCTCGGTGACCTCGAAGAACATCTGGAGGCGCTCGTCGACGGTCATCACAGTGAGGCCGTATTCGCTCATGGCCGTGGCAAGCACGTCGGCGGCCTCCTCGGGGCACGACGAGCGCATGAGCAGCACCTCCGTTCCGCTCTCCTTGGGCCAAAGACTGCGGAAGTTGTCACGCGACATGATGGCGGCGCCGTGGAAGAGTCCTGTTGGATAGCTGCCGGCGATGACGACGGGCACAGTCTCGCCCCGACCGTCCTGATAGTAGATGGTGTCGCCCACGGACTTCATCAGGCTCCAGACGAGGGCTTCTTCGTCGAGGTAGATTGACATGGGTTGACCATTTGGGATAAGTCCGAAAGCCTCCATATCCCTAAGGTCGACACCGAGGACGGTTGGATTGCTGACCTTATTGAGGTTAAGGCAACTGGCCTCGTCCTGGTTATGACGGAGGAACTGGAGGAACACCGTTGAGTCGGGCAGAGCGTCCAACGACAGGCGGCGACGGGCTTCGGCATTGTTAAGGTTGTACTCGATGGGCACGCGGCTCTCCACATAGTATTGCCAGCCGCCCATGGCCTGCCCGGCGTTACGGACGTCAGGACGGTTCAGTCCTACGGCAAACACGGTGAATACGCCCATCGAGAGTGTCCAGTAAGCCAGCTGATGCTGCTTCCTACAGGCGTAAAGCGACTGCCAAAGCAGTTGCAGACGGGTCGCGCCATGATCGCTGGCTTTGCGGCGGATATACCAGCCGAGGAAGAAACTCCCGGTGGTAATCCATAGGAGGCCGCAGACAATGAAGAGTGCGAGACTGTGGAGAGCGAGGAAATTCACCGATGTCAGGACTACGGTGACTCCCAAGAGAATCAAGGGGACAGGTCGCGTGATTCTTCCATAAAGAATCATGGACCAGTCCCCTTGATTCTCGTTCTGCTTGACGATATTCCTAATGACCATCCACAGAGAAACGGCGCAAATGAACAGTCCAATGAGCCACCCGACGATGACCGTCAGCGGCTGTACGTGAAGGGCGAATCCCTCTGTATGCGTGGCGCCGCTCCATACGCCCGCCAGAAGCCAGAGCGTGAGGGCAGAATAGAGGAAACCGGCGATGACTCCGAAGGGCGACGCCAAGAATATGACGCTGAAAGCCTCGCGAAAGAATAGGTTGCGGATGTCACTGTTGCTGAAGCCAAACTGCCTGTAAAGCTGAACTTCTCCTGACCGCAATGTCAGCATCTCCAAAAGCGGATTATTCATCAGCAGGATAGCTGCGAGAATGATAAAGCAGCCGAGGGCGAGGAATAGGCTGGCGAAGTCGACACCACCCTTTGCGGCGCGCAGGCCTTCAGCTCGTGGGTGATAAAACAGCAGACCAGCATCGCTTGATGTCAGGCTGACAGCAGGCTTCGATGCAAAACGCAAGGCTGTCGCACTACCGAAAGCGTTGCTCCAGTCTTCTCTGACGGCCTCGTAACTGACGGTGGCCTTGGGCGTTTGCCGATAGGCGTACCAGAAATCCTCGTCGGCCTTCGTCACGCGCTCCATCTTAATGGGCAGGTCACTGTCCCAGTCGGTACATTTCTCCACATGGCTCAACCCGGGAAAGTCGGCCGTCAGCAAACTGTCGTGCATAAAGTCAGTAAGTGGCACGATGCGCTTCACCCGCAGTTTCTGACTGTTTGTGTCGAGATTTTTCAGATCCTTGGCGATGAAATAACTCATCTCAACCGAATCGCCCACCGAGACATGCAGACGCTTGGCAGCATAATCAGAGAGAATCATATCCTGACCGACAAGCGGCACACCCTGCCATTCGTTGACTGCCGTCACGAAAGAATAAGGAATAGTGTCGCGGTCAGAGACGATGTCATTGACAAGATAGGAGAAATAAACAATCCCTTTGCACTTCTCTACGATTTCATGAGGGATGAAGATGCCGTCGTAGATGAGCGAAGTGTCCGTCAGATGAATGCCCGACCACTCCGGTTGCCAGACATCGGTAAGCTTCTGCTGGTCGATGACGTCATTGGCGAGGATGATATTGATCTTGCCCTTCAACTCCATCGCCTCGGCCAGATATTGCCGACTGACGAAGACGTTCAGTGGAAGAGTCTGCTCGTTCTTCAGCAGCAGGTTGCCACCCTCGTCCACGCTTTTTACACCCTCGACATGGAGCCGCATCTGCGTGGCATAACTCTGCGTAACAAACAGACTGCCGGAGGGAACCATGTTGTGGGCGGGGAGATGTAGCACCATCTCCGCTGCATCGGCCAACTTCGCACGCAACGGTTCGTTGACCATAGCCTCGCCAGACGGCAGCGAATCGGCATCCGTACCCCACACATAGACGGGCAGGAGTTTGTCATCGACCGACACATAGCCATCGACCAGCAGGTAGCCCTGCGCATGAGCCATAAGGGACTGATGTATGACGGTGTCACTCATGAAGCCCGTGCCACTGGCGATGATGGTCTCCGTCTTACCCAACCGCTCGCCGACACGCTGCACCAGCGTGCCACGCACCGAGTCGCCGAGTAGCAGACTGCCCGTCAGTACAGCCATCATGATGACGACGGCAAGGGCTACCAGGCGATAGAAGCGCCAGTAGTACTTTCGGCTTTGCGATATGAGTGGACGATTGTTCATGGAATAGTTAATTTAGCAAAAGATGACGTTCAACAGTTTGCCATCGACAAGGCGGAGACGGCGCCCGGCGACCTTGGCCATATCGGAGGAGTGCGTTGCCATGATGATGGTGGTATATAGTTCGGTGTTCACCTTGCGGAAGAGGTCAGCGATAGCCTGAGCGTTGGCGGCATCCAACTGCCCAGTGGGCTCGTCGGCCAACAGCAGCTTGGGCTTGTTGATAAGCGCGCGGGCGATGGCCACCCGTGTCTGTTCGCCGCCCGAGAGACTGGTGACTTCTCGGTCCTTCATGTCGCCGATACCCATCATGCGCATCAACTCCTTGGCCCGCTCCTGTTTCTCGTCGGTTGCGATTGTTTTGGTGACGAGCGTCGGCAGTAGGATGTTCTGCCACACAGTGAACTGCGGCAGCAGCCGGTGGTCCTGATATACGAAGCCCAATTCGCTGTTGCGCAGTTGGCAAAGTTTCTCCACAGTGCATTCGCTACCGTAGACGTCCATGCCGCCCAATCGGTAGGTACCTTCGTCAGGCTGGAGCATGGTACCGAGGATGTTCAGCAGCGTGGTTTTACCTGCCCCCGACTCGCCGGTAATGGCAATGAATTCGGCTTTGCCCACGTGCAGGGAGAGGCCATTGAGCACGGTGAGCGTGCACTGTCCGTCTGCAAATCTTTTCGTGATATTCTCTAATTGAAGCATAGCAATGTTCCTCTACTGGTTAATATAAAGAAGCGGTCACCGATAATGGCAGGGGAGGCAATAATCTGTTCGCCCGTCTCATAGTGCCACAATTCAGCACCACTCTCGCTGTCGATTATAGACACATGCCCATCCTTTGTGCAGACGAGGACCCTGTCCTGAGCCACCAACGGCGAGCACTCGCCCGTCATACCGCGTAGCATTTTCTTCCAGCGTAACTTCCCCGTCTCGCGGTCAATGCAACTGACATGTCGTTCATCCGAAAGGAAATAGACGGCATCGCGGGTGAGCGTCGGCATCGATACCACGCCGCCGTTCTGTCCATCTTTATCCTCCGAAGCCGCCAGTAGTTTCCGATGACTCACGATCTTCCCTTCTTCAAGCGTCATTTCATACACATTCCCATTATAGTCACAGGCAACAGCCACCCCGTCGACAATGGCTGGCGAGGCAGGCACATAACTGTCAAGTTCCAGCGAGTCCGTTTTCTCTCCTGTGCCGATATCGACCACTCGCACCCAGGCATCACATCCGCCGAAAACCATATAGCGTTTCCACACGGCCGCCGTGCCGTTGATGTAATAACCTGTCTCAAACTGTCCTGTTCTCCTGCCTGTCTTTGCATCGAGGGTGTACATACTTCCGTCATAACTGCCCACTAGCAACTGATCACCTACCAGATTGGGCGAGCCGGAGATCTGTCCAAGCGTTTCATATTCCCACAGTGGTTTCATCTGCTTGATACCCATTGCCGTCACCATGCCATCAATCCTGCCGACATAGAGTGTTGTATCCACAGCGATGAACGAAGCCTCAACCGTCGTCTTGAGGTCGTAACGGCAGCACGAGTCCCCATCCATCGTGTACCCTCGCAATTCACCTTTGCGACTTAGTGTATAGACCACACCGCCATAGACGATGGGTGCCGCCACCGTCCTCGTCTGCGTCGTCGAGCTCCACAGCAGTTGGGGTGCTTCGGGCAGCACACAGTCGGTATAGCCACACAGCGTAGCGCTCCCTCGGAAGATGCTCCAATCACACACGTCTGCATCACCATCCACGAAATCTCTCGTGCCGACACAGGCGGTCAGCATTGACAATAGTATTATTTTATATACAAGGCTCCTGTTGGGCATAGTTCAGCTATTTCTTCCTTGACGTTTTTCTTGCTTTCTGACGGTATGACAACCTCCATCCCAATGCCGCGGCCACGGAAGGTGAAGCCGTCGGTGGTGTTGTAAACGCAGAGACCGCAACGGATGCATTTGGCGGGTTCAAACCAGAGGCGGCCGACAATGTGCTGCGGCTCGACAGGCTCAGCGGGGGGCATGGGTGAAAAGCGCGTCCATTTGGCTTTCATTTTTATAAATAGTTCCCGTAGTCGGCACTTCTCCTTACCCTCACACGTGCCGCAGCGACCCTTGTGGTCGCTTAGGAGAAGTTCAATCGCCATACGGCGCAGATTTGTTACTTCGTCTGACTCGGTGTCAATGCGCATTCCCTCGGTGGGGAAGACAGAGCACGAGGGTATCATCTGATTGCTGTCCTCGTTTCGCACCATGCAGACCATACACGACGGCTCATGCTTGGCATCAGGGGCATAACACATCGAGGGGATGTCATGGCCCGCCTCGCGCAGTTCATCGATGAGCGGACGCTGGCCGTTCACCTCCAGTTCTTTATCGTTGACAAATATCTTCATTTTCTTACCTTTTTAATGGCATGATAGTCGCACTCGCTAATGCAGAGGCCACACTGCGTACACTTTTCCGTGTCGATGACATGCCGCTCGTAGGGCGTGTAGGCGATGGCCTCGGCAGGACAGGCGCGAGAGCACTTGGTGCAACCTACGCAGTCATCGGTGATTTCGAGTTTCACCATCTCCTTGCATGAACCCGTGTGACAGATACCCTGCACGTGTTCCTCGTACTCGTGGCGGAAATAGCGCAGTGTGGAGAGCACAGGGTTGGGAGCCGTCTTACCGAGTCCGCAGAGGGCAGCGCGCTTGATGCTCAGTGCCAACTGCTCCAGTCGGTCGATGTCCTCCATCTTAGCCTCGCTCGTACAAAGGCGGTCGAGGATGTCGAGCATGCGACGGATACCGATACGGCAGAAGGTACACTTGCCGCACGACTCGGCACAGGTGAAGCGGGTGAAATAGCGCGCCACATCGACCATACAACTGCTCTCGCTCAGCACGACCAGTCCACCAGAACCCATGATGGCACCCATTTGATTCAATGCATCAAAATCGACCTCGGCATCACAGAGTTCAGCAGGGATGCAACCACCTGAAGGACCGCCAATCTGCACGGCCTTCAGGGCTTCGCCGCCTTCCACACCACCGCCGATGTCATCGACAATCTGACGCAGTGTCGTACCCATCGGCACCTCAATAAGTCCGCCGTGATTCACCTTGCCGGCCAAGGCGAATACCTTGGTGCCGGGACTGCCTTGAGTTCCTACCTTTGTATATTCGTCAGCACCGTGGCGGATGATATAGGCAATCTGGCTTAGCGTCTCTACATTATTGATCAATGTTGGTCGACCATGCAAGCCCTTTTGCGCCGGATAAGGCGGACGCAAGTGGGGGAAGCCGCGACGACCCTCCAACGATGCTATGAGCGCGGTCTCCTCGCCACAGACAAAGGCACCAGCACCCTCGAACACGCGGATATCGAACGTGAAATCAGAGCCAAGGATATGTTCTCCTAACAGTCCCTTTTCGTGGCACATATCGAGTGCCTTGCGGATGCGAATGACGGCTTGCGGATACTCCGCACGGATATAAAAGATGCCCTCGCTGGCTCCCACTGCATAGCCGGCAATGATCATGCCCTCAATGACTCGTAGCGGATAAGACTCCAACAGAATGCGGTCCATAAAAGCGCCTGGGTCGCCCTCGTCGCCGTTGCAGATGACTATGGGCAACTGCGAATGATGAACCATGTACTCCAAACTATCCGCTACCAGTTGCCACTTCTTGCCCGTGAGGAAACCGCCGCCACCACGGCCGCGGATGCCGCTGCGCAGCACTTCGTCGATGACTTGTTGCCGGGTCATTTCCAGTACTTTTTTCAGCGCCTCAAAACCTTCCTGTGCGATGTACTCGTCGAGGTCGAGTGGATTCAGATGACCATAACCCTCGGTCGAAATGCGCATTTGACCGCCAAGGAACGTGTTGATACTCTGCGTGCGCTCCTTCTCTGGAATGAAAAGGATATTATCCCAGGTCTGGTCGGAATGGAAGGTATCAATCTGATTGAGCAGAGCATTTCGCCAGCGGCGCAACCGACTGGAAGGACGGAAGTGATGGAGCAGAATCTCCTTCACCTCGTCAGGCTTCACGTTGGGATAACGCACGACACGGCTGTCGGCTGTCGCCACGTCAATCAGAGGAACTTGATTACAGGTACCAACGCACGACACGGGTTTCAACTTGACATAGATACCCAGTTCCTTGCATGCCTCCTTGACGGCGGCATACACCTCGGCGGTTCCGCTGGCCTGGCAACAGTTCTCCATCCCCAGGCGCACTTCACCCTGCGGGCTCTCCTCTCCCCTTTCTCCAATTTCCACTTTTTCCTCGGCCATCATCCGTTCAAAGTCATCGAGCACATCACGCACCCGTCCAGGCTGCACATGGCCGAATATCTTCTCATCAATCTGTACCACGGGAGCCAGGGCGCAACAGCCCAAGCACGCCACCTTCTCGATGGAATACTCTCCATCGGCAGTCGTGATGTCGTCGCCCTCCAACTGCAGTTCGCGCCTGAAGGCATCATAAACGTTATTGGCGCCCTTCACATGACACGCCGTTCCAATGCACACCTTGATAATGTGTTTGCCGTAGGGCACCATCTGCAACTGCGAGTAGAACGTAGCTACACTGATGAGTTGGGCACGGTCGATCTCCGTCCGCTCGTATAGACGGTTGAGCGCCTCCGAAGGCAGGTAGTTGAACTCCTGCTGTATGGCTTGCAGCAACGGGATGATCTTCTCCCGCTGTGTGCCTATGCTGTCGATGATGGCATCCGTCTTCAGATACATCTCACTGTTTTCCATCTCAGTTCTTTTTTACACAATAAAGGGATTTGTCCGTGCGCACCAGCATCATACCGTCCGTAAAGGCAGGCGTAGCAAAGGTCTTCTCGCCGGTCTCGAACGATGTAATCAGGTCGAACGTGCTCGACTTGAAGATATACACTTTTCCGCTGTTGCTGAACAGATAGACCTTACCGTCGACAACCACCGGCGACGAATAGAACGGCGTTGTCAGGTCGTGTTCTTTCTTCACTTCACCCGTCTTGGCATCGTAGGCGCACACCATGCCGTAACTCGTAGCGCAGAAGACCAAATCTTTTGTCGCTGCCAAACTCGAGCACTCCGGCAGATAGTCGCTGGCCTCCCAAAGCGTCTCGCCCGTGGCACCGTCGATGGCAATGCACTTGGAGTATTCGCTGGCACCATACACCACACCACCTGCACTGGCAGGACTCGAACCCACCTCGCCTGTCATGCAGTCCACACGCCACATTTCCGCACCGTTACCTGGGTTGTAGGCAGCAATGGCGGGATTGCCCATCACCACGAGAGCCGACTTACCGCCCAATGTGGCTATGATGGGTGAACTCCACGCAATCTTGTCCTTCGGCGACTTGCTCCACACCTGATTGCCGTTCTTCGCATTGAGGGCAAGGATCTTAGCGTTCGAATTGTTCTGGTATTGGATGATGAGCGTATTACCGAACATCAGCAACGACGAGGCATAGCCGTAGTGATTGTCAGGCAGGCCGATGTTCTTCGCCCACAAGCGTTTGCCCTCCATGTCGGCACAGATCACGTCGCCCGTGGCGAAGATGGCTGCCACCTCCGTGCCGTTCGTGGCCACCGTGCTGGCTGCTAAGCCTGTATCAGCATTAACCTTCGGCATCGTGCTGGGAGAACCAGAGATACCGTCAGCCTTCACCGTCCACTTCAGTTCGCCTGTCCACACGTCGAAGCAGTAGAGTTCACGGGCGCTGTTGTCGGCACCAGTGATGAAGACGTTACGGCCCGTGATGACAGGCGAGTTGTAGCCGTGCTTGGGGATAGACGACTGCCAGAGGATGTTCTTCTTGCTGCTGAGGTTCCATGAGGTAGCGATGCCTCTGGCTGATGAACTGCCACTGGAGTTGTTGCCTCGGAAAGCCTTCGATGCAATCTTCAGTTCAGGCATCTCGTCCTCCACGGCAGTCGAATCAGCCTCCACTACGCTCATGCTGTCGGTCTTCAGGCTGTCGACTTGGGCAATGGCTTCTATCTGCAACGAATCCGCCACAACTGCTGTGCTGTCGTTCTGCACCTCACCCGAACCCTCGTTCTTGTCGTTCTGCGCCATCAGCGCCTTGATGTCGATTGACTGGAAGCCAATGATGCCAATACCCGCCACAGCCGCCACGACAGCTGCCCACCCGATGTATTTGCGTGCTTGGCTCCTGATGAGCCACTCGTCGATGGGGTCGAGTTCCTTGTCAGGCAAGTTCTTCGTGTCCTTATAGTAAAGGTTCAGACACGCCACGAGGACGAGCGCCATAGCGATGAGCAGGTAGATGCCCGTCTTCAACTGGCCCTCCTGCACGAAGTAAGCCTTGCGCGACAGCAAGTCCAACTCACGGATCTGCTGCTGCAACTTCTGATTGTCGTCGTTGCTTTCATTCAACTCCTTCAGCGTCTCCATCACGCCGGTCTCAAGTGGCGACACCTGCTGCATCTGGTAGTAGCTCACGCCCAGCATGACCACTAAGGCGAGCATGAAGACAGCCGTGACAATAGCGATATTACGATATAGTTTTCTCATGTTTCTTGAGGTTTAGGTTCTGAGGACAATAGTTGAAGCACTTGCCGCACATCGTACAACGGGCCGATGAGACTTCGTAGGTCTTACGACTGCGTTTGAGCGACAGTTTCAGGAGTTTGAAACCAATGATGAACCCTATCAGGGCACCGGCAAGATATGCGTAGAAGGTGTAGTCGCGCCGCACGTTATCGACCTTGGCTTTCAGTTCCTCCATGTCGCCGCCCAGGGCGTTGAAGGTTTCCACCTCCAAGGGTACGTCCATCTCTGGCTGTGCCTTTTGCTGTAGCAACAGTTCATAGAGATAGACATCCTTATGGGCAAGGCTTAGCGCATCGCTCTGGCTACCCAACAGCATGGCACCGGCCACTGTCAGCAGCGGCAGCAGGATGGCGAAGAAGATGATGCGGTTCACACCCTTTCGGCGCTCTTCCTTTGTCTTGCTCACCTGTGGGGCACGGATGGCATCCACAGGACACGACTTGCCGCAGAGCGCACAGTTGATGCAACCTTGCTCAGTAATCTCCAACTGTTTCCACGACAGCGAACTAAACACACTGAGCAGCGCACCGTAGGGACACAGGAACTGGCAGAACGGACGCCCGATGAATACGGACATCAGCAGCAGTACGACGCCGAAGGTTATCATGCTGAGGTCGCCGCCCAAGCGGAAGATACCGACAAAAGGATCCAGTCGACAGATGAGGAATTGGCTGCGCGTGGCGGCATAAAGAATAGTGAAGGCTAAATAGACCCATGGAATGACCGACAGCGTGACAGAGACAGAGCGCGCGAGGCGGAAATTCTTGATGTTGACCAGCTCCTGCAAGGCCCCCAACGGACAGACACCCGCACAGAACACCCTGCCGAAGAGCAAGGCAAACACGATGGGCAGCAGGAACAGTAGCAACACATACCACGGCAGATGGTAGTCGGGGTTGACCAGCGCCGTCACCATATTCTGTATGCTACCCACGCTGCACACGCAACCGCTGCGGAAGAAGCCGAAGTAGAGCACCGACACCACCGACATCGAGTAGATGACGGCGCGACTGCGCTTCCTGTAGGCCGCCCACACCACCAATGCCATCATACCCACCAACAGCACGATGTCGAGCACATTCCACAATGTCTCGTTGGGCGCACCGTGCAGAATATCAGGATACTCATAGCCCGACGTGAAGTCAGGTTTCGGGAACCGCGCCTCGGCCAAAATATTTATTATACTACGCATGGTCTTTCAGTTGATAAGCCTGTTCATTCGTTACACGATGGATAGCGTCCGACGGACACACCCTCGCTATCGCACACTCGTTGCACTGCTGGCACACATCCTGCTGAATCTGCAGAAATAGCGAGCCATTGCCAAACGACGTGCAACCCTTCACACACTTGCCACAGCCCGTGCAGAGTGCCTCATCAATGGTGTACTCGAAGTAAGGCTCCTCCACAAACTTACGCGTGATGGCACCTGTGGGACACAACTGGTTCTCGGCTGCCGTGTTCAGATTCTTCACGTTCGGACGGTAGTAGCCGCCGCAGAGGTCACAGTAGCCGCACACCCTGTTGGCGTGGAAGCACTTCACCGCCGACACCGTCAACACGCAGTCGGTCTCACAGCGACCGCACTGCGTACACCTATAGGGGTCAATCTGCCAGAACACCTCGCCCGTCTTGCCGCTGGCCTTCGTGGCCAGCAGTCCGCCCGTGGCCAGTGCCACGCCTCCAGCCACCAATGCCCCACACCGGCGCAGGAAGTCCCTGCGCTCCATTGGGCTTTTCAGTTTATCTTTATCCATCGACATCAATTCTTCAATTATACAATTCTTTAATTTTTCAATTTTTCTAAATCTTCAACGGACAATCCTTATCACACTGTCCACATAGAGTTTGCTGACTAAGACTTTTATTGTATTGGAACACCGACACCTTGTCACCGCCGGCGACGATGAGTTTATCCTTCATCACGCGGACATCGTAGGCCGTGTGACCGCCACCAAGGGCACGGCTGTCGAGCAGGACGCTACGGAACTGGCCGTCGGCAGCGTAACAGGAGATGCGGGGGATGCCCTTCTCCGACGTCAGCAGTTCGCCGCCGTTGGCGGGCGTGATAATGGCGGGGTTGCAGCATCCGCTGAAGGCACCGGCATCGGCTCCCGACTTGCCGAAGGCGGCCAGAAACTCGCCATCAGTCGAATAACTTTCCACGCGATGGCGTCCAGGGTTGGAGCAGTAGATGCGTCCGTCCATGTAGGTGATGGCGAAGCAATAACTGGGCACGATGAACCCCACAGGACTCTGGATGAAGCGGGCCAGCGTGCCGTCAGGATGGTACTTGCAGATATTCTTGTCGGCGGCATCGGTCACGAATACACCCTCCTTGCAGACGGCGATGGAACAATAGTCGGATGTCTCGCTACAGGCCTCCCACTGCTGCACGACGTCGCCCTGGCGGTCGTACACCTCGATACGCGTGGGGAACAGCGCATAGATGCGCCCGTCCATCACAGCCAGATCGCGCAGGTCGCTGGGCGTAGGGAAGTTGGTCTGCAACTCGCCGCTCAGCCCATACACATAGATATTGTTGGGCGTGGCAATGTAGATGCTGCCGCCCTCCACCTCCATGGCACTGATGTCGTCGGGCACCACGAAGCCGAACGTACGACGGTAGGGCGAAACAAAGTCGCCGTCCTCCTTGAGCAACGTAATCCCTTCCGTCCGCTTCGAGTCATAGAACACTTTGTCGGGATGCTTCAACAGGTTCCACATATTCCGTCCCACGACGGCAAGCACCACGCCGCCCACAGTCAGCGAACCTCCTATTTTCAAAAACTTGCGTCTATCCATCATATCATTTACAGTTTGACGATTAACTATTTTTTTCAGCTATCCGCAGACACTTGATGGTCTTGGAGTCGCGAACGATGAGCAAGCCATCGGCGTAGGCCATGGGGCCCCAGGCGTCAATGCCCTCGTCCATGACGCGCTGCTTGCGCAGAAGTCGCATGGAGGTGTCGCCCAGCTGATACACGTAGAGCTCGCCGTCTTCCCTGAAGGCCAGGAGGCGGTCGCCAATGACCATATAGGGGCCGAGACCGAATCGCTCGTCGGCAGCGGAGGTCCAGATGGGATGATGCAGGTCGCTGGGGCGGTACATGGCAAGACGCTCGCGCATGCCACCGCCGTCCTTGGGAAGGATGGTGATGAGCGTTCCACGGTAGTTGAGAGGCGTCTGCTGCTCGCTCGACATACCCTCGTTGGCCTTATAGCTCTCCTTGATGACAGCGTTCCACGAGGCGCCCTGACGGTCAACCTGAAGCAAGGCACCGCCCGCGCCGTAGCCAGCCACGAGAAACACCTGGTTCTGGGATATCTGCAAGGGCGAAGGAGCCACCACCGAGGGCTGCCATTTGCTGGCACTCCACAGCAGTTTGCCGATGCTACCAGCTTCTGCTGAAACACCGCAGACACCGCCCACACCAACATAGACGTAAGTAAGCGTGCCACCCAGGTTCATAGGAATAACAGAGGAATGCGACATCTTGAAGTTTACGGTATTTGGCGTTGCCCAGAGCGTCTTACCCGTATTTACATCGACACCCAGCAGGAGCGTGTCCTTTCCCGCTGGAGCAAGCACGAGGGTATTGTTTTCGATGAGTGGACACTGCCCCGTGTACCAAAATGGGATCTCCGTCTGGAAACGCTTCTTCATGTCGATGCTCCAGCGCATCTCGCCAGAAATCTTGTCGCAGCACATCACGTGGCCTTCAGGGCCGATGGTGACGACCGACGCACCAGCAATGGCGGGGATGGTGCGCGAAAAGCCATGATTGCGCTTCATGGGCACACGATACCAGCGCCGCCACAACTGACGGCCAGTCAGCAGGTCGAAGCAGCGCAGCGCATCAGAACTCAACTGCTCGTCGTAGTCGAGCACGTAGGCGCGCCCTTCGGAAATGACGGGAGCAGCGTGCCCCTCGCCTGTAGAGGCCGTCCATAGTTCCTTGAAATCGTTCTCAACCCACGACAACTTCTCACCTAAAGACACCTGATTGTCGTGGTTTCTGCCTCGGAAGCACGGCCATTCGCCCCATAGTGTCGGCACGGCTTTTGTAGAGTCGGCCATAAAAAACTCGCCAATCAGCACGTCATCGGCCTTGCGCGTCTGACCGGCAGGGCGATTATCGGCCCCAGGCTGTGCCTCAGTAAAACTGTCGCTCGGGTCGTAAAAGTGCCACGCGATGAGCAGACACAGCCAAAAGGCTGCGACGCCAACGGTGATCCATGTTATTCGTTTATCGTTCATATATGGGCATACGTTTTAGTGCGTTCAACAGGAAGAGGACGTTATAGAGTTCCTCGGAGTACCAGAGGCGGGAGAAATAGAGGCCGATGGGTTCGCGGTCGTAGAGGGTGCCAGCACGGAATCGGCGATAGAGATAGTCCCAACCGCGCTGCTGCTCGGCTTCGTATTGGTCGGGGAAATGTGCCAGCGCGGCGAGGGCACGGCTGGTGAAAGTGACCTTGGACGTTACGCCCCTGTTGCCGCCCCAGCCGCCGTCCTCGTTCTGGGTACAGAGGAGGAAGTCCACTTGCGACTGCGCCAACTTCGTGGCAGCCGAATGGCGGGTGGACATCAGATAGTCAATGGCGGTGGCGGTGCCATAGACGAGAGCCTTCTCGTGGGCAGCTTCCTGATCGCCGAACCAGAGAGGCCCCCAACCATCAGCGGTAGTGGTCTTTTCCATCCATGCTATCATGCGGTCGAAGCTCTTCTGTACGTCAGTCTTCAGTTGGCCGTCAAGAGAGGGAAGCCACAGTCCCATAGCGAGGATGGCATGGGCGGTGATGTCGGGCGTGCTACGGTCGAAGGGCAGTTTGCCCCAACCCTTACAGAAGGTGGGCATGCCACCGTCGCGGTTCTGCAGCCCCATCAGCCACCTCAGGCCGTTCTCGACCTCATGGGGAACATTTTCAATTCTCAATTTTCCATTTTCAATTAATAAATGATGCAGAGCCACGAGTGCGCCGCTGGTATCGTCGCCATCAGGCACAGATCCGCTCAGGTCGCTCCAGCCCCATCCACCAGGGGCAGCAGCGGTGAAGGGATGGACGGTGGTCGTGGCGTTGCGCCTGATAATGTTTGATATATGAAAGCTGATGTCTGATGTTTGCGGCAATACCTTCGCGGCGAGACTGGTGAGCCAGCCTGAGAGGTTGGTGTCGATGGGCCAAGAGCCGTCGTCGCGCACGGTATCGACGAGGAAACGGGCACAGCGTTGCGTCACCTCATGCTCGCGGAAACCGCCCTCGGCCAAGCACATGCTTACAAAAGCCGTCAGGGGCGCAGCCTCGAGGAATCCACCGTCAGCGGGCTGCATGCGGAGCAGCACGCGCATGGCCTTGGGGACGAAGAGGCGGCGCAGGGGGGAAAGCCATCCACCCGTTTTGTGCATCTGGCAAATGCCGATGGCGATGAGCGCGGGGATAGCGTAACTCACCACAGGCAGGTTGAGGTAGCGGAACAGTCGCTGAGGCAATGTGGCCAGTTCGAAGGGAAAGGTCGGAATGTTCTTCCAACTCCTGACCACACCCGCCAAAGCGCACATCATCAGGATGGGAACGGAGAAAGTGAGGTCGCGGCCATAATAACGGAGCACGCCCTGAGTGAGCGCTTCCTCGCTGTCGCCCCCAAACTGGCTGTCAAGTAACTGCCGCGACTCAGCGGGTGCCTGTCCCACGGCGTAGAGTGATACGTAGGTAAGCAGCGTGGCGGTCATGTTCGACGGACTCTCCACGGAGTCGCCCCACGAACCGTCGGCCCTCATCGTTGCGCGCAGCCAGCGCACGCCGGCACTGATCTGCGATGTATAGCGGTCGGCATCGATGCGCTGAAGCGCAAACACGCTGACAGCGGTGGAGATGGCACTGCTCGAAAGCGCACCCCGCCACATGCCATCGGCAGAACGGCTCTTCATCAGCCGCTTCATGGCATCTGTATGCATCTCCTTCAACTGGTCTTTGTTCATATCGAGCCTAACGCTAATAGTCCATAAAATACGTATTCCACGTCGCTGTAATCGTCGAGGATGGTGGGGGCGAAACCACCGTTGTCGAGCCAATGGGCGTGGATGAAATTTGTGGCATCGTGAGCCTCGGCGCCAACGAGACGAAGGGTGAAGAGGGCAACAGCGGTGCTCAGCAAATCTGGGATGGGTGCTTCGTCGGTGGCGTGGAAACCGCCGGTCTCGTCCTGACGGGCCTGTAGCCAGGAGAGTAAGTTTGAATCAGGTAGTCTGTTTGTCTGATGCTGCATGGCTAAGAGACAACAGACGGCATTGGCGGTGATGATTTGGGGCAGAGGAACTTTATTGTTTTTAGGATTAAAACTATGCAACTCGTCCTCTAAGAAATCAAAGAACTGGCCGTATATCGTATCTTTGTGTCGGCTTTCCTGCACAGTGAGATGAATAGGCATGCCGAACATACGGTGGGGTGAGAATACGGCTTCGAGCACGCGGCCGAACTGACTGTAGTAGGCATCCTCACGGCCACCGGCATTCATGTAGCCGCCATCCGTGCGCTGCAAGGCAACGAAGGCGCGCATGGCTTGCTGCGCCTCCGGTGTCATGCGCTTCCATCCTCGGCGCAAGGCCCGATATACCTTATATAACAGTGGTGTCGTCATCCTAATATCTTTTCTGTGACCTGATAAAGCAGTCGTTTCAGTTCCAGTTCATCTAAGTCATTGAGCACGTCGAGGGCCTGCTGATGGTAGAGGTCAGTCAGGCGTTGCAATTCGGCTTTCACATCATCGTCGCTCCACGCAGGATGTTCCATCTGCAAGGCCAAGACGGCAGAGGGGTGGCTCGCCAGTACGTGGTCTTGCTGGAAGTCCTCCAAGTCGTCCTTCAACTGATAGGCGATGCCGAGGGCTTCAGAGTAGGCTTTCAGCATAGGCCGGAGATGAAGGAAATCGCCCGTGCAACTCAGACCGAGCATCAGCGAGACCTCAAAGGCCGGGACGGTCTTGTTGCTGAAGATGTTCATGACGAACTCCATTGGGACGGGAGAGCCGTCCCATGCAAGCTCGAAGCCCTGTCCTTTGCAGAGTCTGATATGAGCGTCGGCAATGAAACGGAGCAGTTCGGCATTATTACTCTGCGCCAGGATGTGGTAGCCGAGGCCGAGGAGCGCATCGCCAGCGTTGATGGCAAAGGCGTCGCCATAAAGGGCATTGATGGTAGGCTTGCCATAGCGGGTGTCGTCGCGGTCTTCCACATCGTCGTGGATGAGCGAGGCTTTGTGGAAACACTCCACGGCTACGGCGGCGCGGTGCACATCGTCAGTCATCTCGCGCTTGCCCGTCAATGCCTGCCAGACAGCGGCGAGCAGGAAGGGTCGCCAACGCTTGCCTTTGCCACTCATCCAGTCGAGACAGACGCCCAGCGTGCGGTCATCGTCGGGTGGGATGAACTGCTCCAGTTCGGAATGGGTGAACCAGCGGTTGACCTGTTCGCGAATGGCCTCGTGGTCGAGCAGCGTGGGCGTGGCTTCCTCGCTGAGCATGGTGAGCAGTTCCTCCACATAGTCCTCATCGACATGGGTGTCACGGCAACCGGAATCGTTTAGGGCGATGGCCAGTCCGGGCACGGCATGACGCACAAGCAGGGGGAATGCCTTTTCAAGTGAGTCGAGACAACTGACGCCGATGACGGCATCGACCACACGGTTCTCTATCAGTTCGATGACTTGTGTGAAACCCTCAGCCACAATGCTGAGTCCGCCTAATTGCTCGGCCTTGTCCTGCAAGTGGGGGATGTTACAACGGCCACAGCGGTGACAGAGCAGTCCGTAGGCATCGAACTCGGCCTGACACGCGCCGTATTTGCTCAGACATTTGGGCAGCATCAACAATCGCCGCTCGTGAGGGATGCCCGCCACGATAGGGAGCCAGAGTTGGTTGTGGATCTCGACCATGAGCCAGGGGCGAAAGTCATTGACCATTCTTGCGTCCCGTTGGTAGCAAGCGTCCTTCGGCCGAGCGAACCATTGACCATTGAACATTGAAAAGCTGGCGATGAATGCATCGGCTAACTCCTCAAGTTGTTTTAGCGAGACAGGCGGACACAGATTCTGCTTCTGCACAAAGTCTCTGAGTGCCTTGCGCAATTGTGTCCGCTCTTCCAGCGTCTGTGGTATGGTATATTGATTAGCCATAAGCTCCGAATCCAAAGAAGTAGTGTTTCTTCAGCCAACGGTATGGTGAGCTCTTCTCAGGGATAGCATCGTCGCCCATGTCATGACCTGGAACGTGAGCCATCTGTTCGTACTCTGCCATCGCCGTGGCGCGGCTGGTGGTCTCTCGGGCATCGTGGCCGCGGATGATGTCGGCCATCAGTTGCGGATTCTCCATGATGATGCAGCCGCGGGTGGTCTGGGCTATCTTCCGACGCATATCGGCAAGGAACTGCGAGTCGGCGTAGAGCCCAGTCAGGTTGCTGGCATCGACATTGAGAAAGTCTGTTGCCATCTGGATGACGGGACAGAACTCCAGCGCGCCCGATGGCGACACGTGGTGACTCATGCCAGTAGCGCCTGGACAGATGGCCTGACCCTTGTCGTCCCAATAGACATCGATGAGAGCCACGGGAGCGTTCATGCGCTCATCGACAAGGAATTGTCGTAAGCGTCGTATCTGTTCGCGGGTGAGTGCCACCTCTGGATGGGCATCGGCACCCACGGGGCGGTAGATGTAATACCACAGATAAGCGGCTCCCTCCTGTGCCACACGCTCGATGTGCTGGCGGGTGACCAGTTCATCGAAGTTCGACTGGCAAATGCTGGCAGCAATGCCAAAGATGAGGCCAGCACGCCAGCAGGCACGGACACCTTGCAGGGTACGAAGATATACATCATTTGCCTGACGGCGGCGGTCGCTCTCCTGTTCCAGACCCTCGATGCTGATGAGCGGGGTGACGTTGCCCGCTTTGCGCAGTCGCTGGGCGACATCGTCGGTCAGTAGCGTACCGTTGGTGAACAGTTGGAAGTAGCAGTCATCGTGTTTCTCGAAAATACCGAGAAGTCCGCGATACATCAGTGGTTCACCACCCAAGATGCCGAAGAATTTCGAGCCATGTCGCTTGCTCTCGCAGATGATACCGTCGAGTTGCTCGATAGTCAGACTTTTGCGTCCGCCACGAGTCACCCAGCATCCACCGCACGCTAAATTGCATGTCTCCGTAACGGAAATCATGTTGAAGGCAGGGAAGAACGGTTCGCCCTTCCGCTGCCGTCGCTCGAAGCGCCGTATGTTCCACACGTTGGGCCAACAGAAGTTCCAGACGAACTTCCACTGCAGCCGGATGGGTGTCTGACGGAAGATCCGCCAGCCAATCTTCATCAACGATGTATATGCGGTCACGTTCATTATATATTAATTGTGTTGGTTTATTTGATGAGTTTCTTCCTTGTCAACAGACGGTCGCGGAGGGTCTGGGCATAGAGTTCACGGGTGTCGAGCTTGACAGCGTATTCCTGTTGCTCTTCGCCGCCGTTGATGGGGCTGCGGTCGTATTTGGGGAAGATGATGGCGCTGGCAGGACAGGTGCGGGCACAGGCAGGACAGTTGTTCTTGCAGTGGGTGGGATGGACCACGCGGATGCGCTCGTCGACCATCTCATAGACACCGAAAGGACAGAAGGCGAGACACTTGCCGCATTCGGCGCAGGCGTCCTTGTCGAGCGTGGGGTACCAGGCGTCGTCGCCCAGTTTGCGCGGCATCGCCTCCATCTGCTTCATCCATCCGTCGGCATCGTCGTCGCTGACCTCTATGGGTTGCACGCCCAGGGCTTGGAGCACGTCGTCAACGGAGCCAGTGCGGAGGTTCAGACTCTGGACGCCGTCTTCGCCCACGAAGGCCATGAGGCTCTTCACGGCGCGGGGGTGACAGGCTACGATGGTAGTCTTAGCAATGTCGTGGACTTCCTCGGCCTTCGTCTCACACAGTTCGCAGAGGTCGCTGACGAGGCTGACCTCGATGCCGGCCTTCTGAGCCGCCACCGTCACCTTCGCCACCTTCGCCCTGTCGATGAAGGTGCGCGAGGAACAGACGCAAATCGTTATCTTTTTCATTGTTGCGGTAGCGAATTCTTCACTCTTCATTCTTCACTCTTCACTTTATGTCGTTGTCACCCAGTTTTTGAACTCCGCCGCCTTGTTCTTGCTGACAAACAGCGGTTCGGGCAATTCGATGGGCATGCTGACGAGCAGCCGACTGTCGAACCAGACGACAATCTCCTTCACGCAGTCACGTGCCACGATATACTGTTTGTTGGCGCGGAAGAACTTGGCGGGGTCAAGGCTGCCGATGAGCGAATCGAGCGAACGATTATAGAGCATCATCTTTCCCGACTTCAGGTAAATCTGCGTCTTGCGGTCAGTACTGTAGATGCAGGCCACGTCATCCAGATTGACGGGCATCAGCTTGTCCTTCACAGGCACGAGCAGCGAAGTGATGTACTCCGTCTTCACGCCGTCGGCGGGCCGCATCTTCATCATTCTTTCCAAATACTCCATTACGTCGCTCTTGGTCCACCGCTTGAACTTCTCCAAAGCGCGCTCCAACTCTGACGTCTTAATGGGCTTGAGCAGATAGTCGATGCTGTTCACCGTGAAGGCGTCGAGCGCATACTGGTCGTAGGCGGTGGTGAACACGATGGGGACAGTAATCTCCATCTCCTGAAACAGCGTGAACGCCGACCCGTCGCTCAGATGGATGTCCATGAATATGAGATCGGGGGCAGGGTTGCTCGTCAGCCATCTCACAGTCTGCTGAACACTCTCCAGCACCTTCAACACCTCAATTTCTGAGTCTATCTCCTGCAGCATGGCGATGAGATTCTCGCTCGCAGCTGTCTCGTCTTCTATAATCAGTACTTTCATGCTAATGGTAATATCACTTTGAATTCCTTTTCCGTCGGCTCCACACGAATCTGCTGGTTCATTAGCAGCATGAAGCGCTTCTCTAAATTACTTAGCCCCGTGCCGTGCGTGTCGGGCCTGTATTGTTTGAGGTGTATAGGATTGACAACTGTCAGTTCCTTCGCGCTGTTCATCTTGATGTCAATGCGCATACGGTGCTCACTGTCTATCATGTTGTGAACCGTCACGTTCTCAATCAGCGGCAGCAGTGCCAAAACAGGAATCTGCAAGTTCAGACAGTCTTCCGGCACGTCGATGCTGACGTCAAGCTTACCCGCATACCTTACCTCCATCACCTCGCAGAACGAGCGGGCGAAATCCAGTTCTTCCTCCAGCATGACCAGCCCCTTGCGCTCACTCTGAAGAATGTAGCGAAAAATGTCACTCAGATGGTCGATATAGTCGAGGGTCAGCCGGTCGTCCTTCTTGCGCACCAGACTGCTAATGCCGCCGAGGGAGTTGAAGAAGAAGTGCGGATTGATTTGGTTTGTCAGTGCCGTACAGCGGCTCTGTAGACTCTCTATCTTCAGTTGCTGCAGCTCCTCGTCCTTCTTCTGGTGAACAAGGCTAAGGTAGTTGGCAAAGCCAAGTAGCAGCCCCATCATGCCCATCACGAAAAACTGGAACGTCAATATGATAGGACGCCCGTCGAAGCCTGTGCAGATGAGTGCTGTGATGCCTTTGTACAGGGCGAAGGCAGCGACGGTCAGCGCTACATTCGGCAGGATGCGCCCCACGAGTCGCGTGTCTTTCAGCCATCGCTGGTTATACCACAGCATACCAGCGGAAAACACCCAGAACAGCATGAAACGTATCAGCATATTGTCGATGTAGCACCCGCGTTCCCCAGCAGGCACGCAGTCCCAATCCCAACTCAGGAACAGCAGGTTTGGGTAACTGACGAACACCGTGCACACGAGGCTCGCCAGCAGTATCTTGTTGAGAGATTTGTCGTACTTCATTTAGTTTAATACATGTACATTCATTCAAAATGCAAAGATAGCAAATTATTTTAAAGACATTTGCTATCTTTGCACGAAAACGTAAATTATGCTCCTAATGCCGATTTCTCTTTACACCATACGATGAGTGGGGTTCGGGCGGCCGGGCTGCAGGTAGCGCCAGGCGAGTACCTCGTCTTTGTACTGCCCGTCAATGGCATCGACAAGGACTTGACGGACAAGCTCGTCGAGGTGCTCAGGTGTAGTCTCGACACGGGCGTTGATGATCAGTTTCACGTTGTCGCTCGTGCCGGCACTGCCGCGCAGTTGCAAGGTCGAGGCGGCACCGGTGATGTTGCCAACAGCGTACTGCTTACCGTTCTCGGCAATGACCTTGATGTGGCCCACGCGCAGGTGTTCCTTCTTCACGGCCTTAGCTAAGCCGGCCATGATGTCCTTCAGCAGCGTGTCCCAGTAGGCGTTCTCGCCGCTGAGGGCGACAGTGCCATTGAGCCAGCCGAGGATGGCCTCGCCGTGGGCGTACTTGTCGTAGTCGATGTCGAGAATCTTCGTGCCCTCGCCCTGGCGGTTGGCCACGTCGCTAAACCACTCGCGCACGCCCTGGCCGGTCATCGTGCTACAGGTCATCACCTTCGTGTGGTGGAAGCAGGCCTGCGTGTCGCTGACCAGTTTCTCCACCTCTTCGTCGCTGAGCAGGTCGCTCTTTGTGATGAGTATCACTTCGCTCTCCTCCAGCTGTTTGCGGTAGATGTAGGCAGCGTCCTCGTGCAGGCCGCCGTCACCGCCGTAGAGGATGGACTTCAGGCGGGCAGGGTCGCTGAGCACGGTCAGGGGCGATACGATGACCTCGGTGTTGTGGAACTTCTTCAGCGGGCGCACGATGGTGGCTGTGAGGTCGGCACAGCTTCCCACGGGCTCGGCCAGGATAACGTCGGCCTCGATGTCGCGCCGCAGTGAGTGGATGGCGTCGATGAAGCCGTTGAAGTTGCAGCAGAAACAACTGCCGGCCACCTCGGCAACCTTTAGGTTGGCCTGCTTCAGCAATTGACTATCTACGAGTTCGGGCGCCTGGTCGTTGGTCACGAGTCCCACACGCTTGCCCTGGGCCATGAGGCGCTGCGCCACGTCCCAAATGAGGGTGGTCTTGCCTGCACCGAGGAAACCACCGCAAAGGATAAGTCTTGTCTGATTCACCATATTTACTTATAATTAGCGATTTACTATTTACGATTGATGCACTCGCAGTCGTGGTTCTTCTTCTCATTGATGGGTTCCAATACATATTTGAAGAAGACGGCAGCGATGCTGGCGCCAACAATGGGCGCGAGGACGTAGACCCAGAACCAGCCGCCGACGGCGTCGGGCAATGCAGCATCGCCCCATCCGGCGAAGTAGGCCACGAGTCGCGGTCCGAAGTCGCGGGCGGGATTGAGGCCTGCCTGCGTCAGCGGCGCGATGAAGAAGATGATACTACTCACGGTCAGTCCGATGAACATGGGCTGCAGGTCGGACGACGGGCGCCCCACGTTGCAGTCCTCGGTCAGCGCGAAGATGAACAGCGCCAGCAGGAATGTACCGAAGCCCTCGGCACACATCGCTAACGGGAGGCTCACCGTCGAGGCGCTGATGTCACCCGGATTCGGGTAGAACTCGCCAAACATGCGGGCCGTGTCAACCGATGCCGCCGTGCCGCGCACTATCTCGTGGGCCGTCTCATAATGCCCTATCGAGGCCGCGAACAGACCGTAGAGCACCACACCCGCCAACACTGCACCCAGCACCTGCGCCGACAGATAGACGGGCAACCGCCTGGCACTCATGCGACCCGCCACGACCATAGCCACAGATACTGCCGGATTCAAGTGTGCGCAGCAGATGTTGCGCGTCAGGAATATGGCCAGCGTCACCGCGAAGCCCCATACAAGTCCAATCTGGAAAATGCTGTTATACTCGCCAAAAAGCACGGCCACCGCCACGCTGCAGCAGCCGAAAAGCGTAAGGACAAACGTCCCCATTAACTCGCCGATAAAGTCTTTCATTTCTAAATAATATTTTCGATTGTAAGAAATTTCCCTGCAAAGTTAATCATTTTTCCCCAACCTTGTACCACGACCTCCCGCCATAACGAAAACCCGCGGAATCATCACGAAAACCGCAACTCTCCCCGCTCCTGTAGGGGAGGGGGTGGTAAAGGGTGTCGTCCACAACGGCAAAGACAGGGACTTTCGTGTTCGTGCTTCTTCTTTTCGCGATGGAGTACATTGTTACTTCGTTTTCAAATATTTATCATTATCTTTGCACCGCACAAATAAAAAAAACGCTCCAAATGAAAGCATTCAGAACAATCCTTTTGGTTTGCCTTGTCCTTCTAATAGGCGCTACCACTGTAAACGCAAAGAAACACGGTATCAAAGTACTCGTGCTCTGTACAGGTAACACGTGCCGCAGTCAGATGGCGCACGGTCTGCTCGAATCCTACGGCAAAGACCTCGCTGTCTATTCCGGCGGCGTCAAGGCCGAACTGCGTGTCAACCCTAAGGCCGTTCTCGTCATGCGCGAAATGGGCATCGACATCAGCGACCACAAGCCATGTCAGGTCGATGAATACATCGACGAGGAATGGGACTACGTCATCACCGTCTGCGACAATGCCGACAAGACTTGCCCCGTCTTCCGCGGCAAGGTAAAGCATCGTCTGCATATACCCTTCGAAGACCCTAGCAAAGTGACCGAGGGCACCTACGAGTTCAAGATGAACGAGTACCGCCGTATACGCGATGAGATCAACGACAAGTTGTTTAAACTCTATTGCGACATGGAAGAGAGAAAGTAAAATCTTGTCAAACTCCCCCCGTTAGAAAAATAGAAGGGAACGGACAAGGAGAATTAATGATAGAAAGAACAATCCCCAGCCATATTGTGAAGGACTGGGGATTTTATCTCAGCAGCTTGATAGCCCACTTATCGAAATTCTTGATGATGGCCTCAGTTTCACTAGAGGAACCTTAGAAAAAAGAGATGCAGATGGACTTATTGGCGTGACTTTGGCTTTTTCTTCCTGCGTTCCAAGTACGCCGCCAGTTCATTGATGCCCCAGATGGCTGACATGACAAAGATCGGCATAAAGGCCATCGCCCATAGG
>JAEEGF012459255.1_pt1 | contig 32720 bp, 25 predicted proteins | sample 9134171 | NCBI WGS metagenome assembly JAEEGF01 (sample SAMN16246542, study PRJNA631951) | gut metagenome | biome: gut microbiome; feature: rumen; material: AP-attached | host: Bos | place: Iran: Karaj | collected 2018-10
CAGTATTTGTCGGATGCGACCATTTACCCGGCTAGGGCGCGAAGCGCAGGGAGCATCGACAAATACTGATACAACAAAAAGTGTCCCCTGGCAAATGCCAGAGTACCCTACGGTCGTCAGCCTTTCGATGCCTGATCCCGGACCGCTCCAATCCAAGAGCCCTTTCCGCAACCGATTTAAAACTTACAAATTTAGCCATTTTCGCCCTAAAATAAAATATATATTAAATAAGAATGATTTTTACTATCTTTGAAAAAGGGCTCCTGACAGCCTGAAACGGACTTTTACGGAAACAATTAATCAATGATAGATATGAACATCAAGTTACAGTTTGCGGCACTATGTGCCGCACTGTGCTTCCCCACGTGGGTGTTTGCGCAGAAAAAACCTCTCGATCACGATGTCTACGACTCCTGGCAGAGCGTCTCAGGAGTAAAGATGAGCGACGACGGGAAGGTCCTTGTGTGGAACGTCAACCCTCAGGAGGGTGACGGGACGTTGTACATCCGCAAGGTCGGAAGCCCTTCGACAAGCTTAGGGACCGGAAAGGCCAAAGCCCTTCGACAGGCTCAGGGTCCGAAAGAAGTCACCGTCCCCCGTGGCTACCAACAGACGATTGATCCGGCCGGAAGATGGGTAGTCTGCCGTATCAAGCCAGAATTCGCCAAGACGCGCAAGGAGCGCATCGACAAGAAAAAGAAGGATGACCAGTCCAAAGATACGCTTGCGGTAATTGATATTACCACGATGGAAATCAAAAAGTTCGCTTCAGTGGATTCATATTCCTCAGGATCTTTCGGGATGCCCTTTATCGCATACAAGTCATCCTGGAAGGAGGCCAAGAAGGCAAAGTCAGGCCTGATACTCCTAACTCCCGGAACCTGGCAGGCGGACACACTGAAAAATGTCGACAGCTACACTTTCAGCAACAGCGGGTCACTCTTGGCGCTGACCACCAAGAAGGACAAGAAGGATTCGCTATCGGCGACCTCCATCATCCTTGCCAGCTATCCGGCATCCGGAGTCCTGACCTTAGACACTCTCAAGAAGGGTGCTGAGCAGTATTATCATCCTGTTTTCGACGATGCCGAGGCCCAGCTCGCGTTCACGGCTACGACCGACACCAACAAGACCGGCAGCAAGAGGTGCGGGATGTACCTGGCGGCCCTAAAAAACGGCCCTTCGACAGGCTCAGGGACCGTTACGGAACTCATTCCCCAGGGCACGAAGGTCGCCGGAACCGACGGATGGACGCTGACGGAAAACAGCAGCATGTATTTCACTCCTGACGGCAGCAGGATCATGACCGGGATCGCCCCTGTGAGGCCCCCGAAGGACACTACGATCGTTGACTTCGAGACCGCACAGTTAGACATCTGGAACTGGGATGCCCCGTACACCCCGCCGCAGCAGAAGAAGAGGCTGGATGCGACGCTGAAGAAGACGTATCAGGCGGTGATCAACCTCGGCTCTTCGGCAGGCTCAGGGACCGGAAGAATCATCCCTCTCACCACTTCCGCATTCGACAACATCCGTCTGATCGCAGGAGGCAAGACAGGCCTTGCCCTCTCACGCGAAAACTCTGAATTTGCCCGCGAATCAATGTGGGTGGACGGCAGTTTCGCCGACTATTACCTGGTCAACATCAACGACGGCAGCCGCAAGCTAATCGCCAAGAATTACAACGCAGGACGCTTCGATGTTTCTCCAGGAGGCAACTACCTTATATGGTTTGACAGCAATGAGAAACAGTGGTATACCTATAATATTGCTTCAGGTGCCAAGGCCAACCTCACCGCCAAGACCGGAGTCGCTTTCTACACTGAGGACGACGACCATCCGTCAGCCTATCCGGGAGCTTACGAAGGATCTCCCAAATGGCTGGAAAACGATCAGGCCGTCCTTATCATAGACCGTTATGACGTCTGGAAGTTCGCTCCCGACGGATCCAAGGCCGAGAACCTTACCGGCGGAATCGGACGCCAGACCCGCAACAGGTTCAGGACCTTGGACTTGAGACAGGACAAGCGTACTGACAGCGAGCGCAGGAGCGGGGTGACCAATGCCTTCAAGGCCAAGGATGACCTCTTCCTCAGCCTCATAAACGAGGACGACAAAAAGAACGGATACGGAAGGATGAACCTTGCCAAACCGTCCAAGACACTCAAGTATTTCACTGACACCGTTACCTTCCAGGGGCCTCAGATGGCACCGGACGGCAGTATAGCCTTCCTGAAGGGCAACTTCCGCTACCCCTTCGACCTCTATAGGACAACCGATTTCTTCGCTTCCAGCGAGAAACTCTCAGCCATCAACCCGCAGATGGCCGACTACCGCTGGGGCAGCGCCAACCTGTTCGAGTGGAAAGCCTACGACGGGACGCCTCTGAAGGGTCTCGTATTCATTCCGGACGGCATCAAGCCCGGCGAGAAACTGCCCGTCATGATCTATTTCTACGAGAAATATTCGGACCAGCTCTACAACTTCTGGCAGCCGGCGCCTTCCCGCTCGACGGTCAACCTTAGTTTCTATACCTCAAGGGGTTACGTAGTTTTTGTCCCGGACATCGTCTATAAGGACGGCCATCCTGGCGAAAGCGCGTACAACTGCATATGCTCAGGTGCCGAAGCCCTCTGCGAGAAGTATCCCTTCGCCGACAGGAGCAAGATGGCCATCCAGGGCCAGAGCTGGGGCGGCTACCAGACCGCCTGGCTCGTCACACGCACGAATATGTTCGCAGCGGCTGGCGCGGGAGCGCCGGTCAGCAACATGACCTCGGCATATGGCGGAATCCGCTGGGAATCAGGAATGACGCGCGCCGGACAGTATGAACATGGCCAGAGCCGCATCGGAAAGACCCTCTGGGACGAAGGCGGACTCGACCTTTACATCGAGAACTCCCCCATCTTCCACGCCGACAAGGTCGAGACTCCCCTGCTGATCATGCACAATGACAATGACGGGGCTGTTCCGTGGTACCAGGGAATCGAATATTTCTCCGACCTGAGGCGTCTCGGCAAGCCCTGCTGGCTCCTTGAATATAACAACGAAGCCCATAACCTGGTGGAACGACGCAACTGCAAGGACCTCTCCAGGAGGCTGCAGCAGTTCTTTGACCACTACCTCAAGGGCGAACCTATGCCAGCCTGGATGAAGTCCGGAGTCCCTACCGACCGCAAGGGAGAGTACTTCGGCTTCGAGTATTAGAGCATATCCGCCAGCTGGTTGTAGTACTGCTTGCTGACGGGGATGCGTTCAAGGCCGTCCCGGGTGAACTCGGTGTAGATGATCCCGTCCTTGCCACGACTTAACACCTTGATATGTCTTGGATTGACATAAAATGACCTGTGACAGCGTACGAGGCCGTGCCTGAGGGCATCGGCCTCGAAGCTTTTCATGGAGTTACGGAGCTGGTAGACTTTCACCCGGTCACTATCCAGATAATGGATCTTTATATAATTGGCATCCGCGCCGACGAAAAGGATGGCGGAAGGATCTATGGTGAGTTTCAGGCGTTTATGTTCATCATAGAACTTCACCAGGCCTTCTTCCGGCTCCCTCCCGGCTGTCTCGATATCCTTGGATTTGTTATCGATAATCCTGAGGAGGATTGCGATGAGATATGGGTAGATCATGGTCATCACTCCCATCCGGAAGCAATATGAGAGCGCAGAGAAGTATGGCATTCCGCCGCTTTTGAGGTAGAACAGGGACATGTAGAGTGCGAAGAACAATGAAACGGTCAGTACCTCGCCAAGGCACCAGACTACATAATGCCACCACTTGAACGGAATATATTTGTACAGGGATGAAAAGACCAACCTGGTCAAGGCAAGAACACCTGCCATGATCGAAGACAGCATCAAGAGGTGGAATGTCCAGGATTTGCCTCCTACATCGAACCATTCCCTGAATGAGAAGGGCTGATATATCAATATGAAGGCGAAGAAAAAAGCCGGGAACAGAATCGCATATTTGACCTGGTTCCTGTAACCTTTTGAGACGCGCAAAGGGGTATTCATTGCCTAAAAATTAATCCCATACTTAAACATCACATCCCCGAATATGCAGGGATAAAAATACCAAAATCGATATTTTCGTCCCAAATATAGACCAATTTTCCCGCTAAAACAAGTTTTAATCACATTTAGCAGTTCTTATACCACACATATTTCGTCACATTGACTCATATGCCTATTTTTGTGTTGAGCAAGAAAACAAACAACGTATATTATGAAAACCTTTGAATACTCGGTCAGCCACAAGGCAGTCGCCAAGGACGGGCTGGCAACCGTTTCTTCCATCTGCGGCTACATAGTCAACGCCGCCTACAGGACCCTTATAGACGAAGGATACGGCATGTGCTACCTCTCAAGGTGCTCAGTCGAGATAGATGAACGCCCAAGAAGCGGTGAAATGATCACAATAAGGGTGGATTCAAGCCTTAACAATATTGTTACACTGCTTAACAGAAATGTTGTATTAACTGATAGTGAGGGCAATGAGATCGGAAGAGGCAAAGTAGAGTGGCTTATGCCCAAACTATCCGAAACCGGTGAGATTTACGAAAATCCCTCTCGTTTAGCCAAGAGATACATCAACAGATTCCATGGAATCGTACCAGATATCGACTCGATGGCCGACCTCCAGATAAGGATAGACCTCGATTTCAGGGAAAAGGCAAGAAAGAAGGGCGACTTTTCCGTCGCCCTAAAGAAGATCTGCGATTCCCGCTATTTCTTCCTTGCCCGGTCAGGCTCCGACACATTATGCCGGGCCATGCTCCAGACTGCGTAATACTTTATTTCATCCTTGTAACCGATGAACCGCGTCCTATCGAGCGGATATCCAGCTTAAGGTTATCGTTGTCCACATACCTGAGGCTGGAGGCACCGCTAGCTTCAACCTGGAGAGACTTCACAGCATTCACTTCGCAGAAGGAAGCTCCTGAAACACTGGCCTTTACCTCATTGACGGTGGCCCGGGCCATCTCCGCCTTGGCGGCACCAGACACTTCGATTTCCATCACATCGGCAGCTCCCTTGAGTGAGAACACTCCTGCTCCGGAGACCTCTGCATCGATCCTGGCGAATTCTCCCGTATGGTAGGCCTTCGCTGCCCCGCTTATCTCCTGGTTCAATATATCCGCGCTGACTTCGAATTCGCATTTTGCCGCTCCTCCCATCTCGATCTTGGCATTCTCGAAGTCACCCCTGAGGGTGGCGGATGTTGCTCCGGACATTTCCATATCCAGATCCCTGGCTACGATGTCCAGACCGTGAGCCTTGGCCGCTCCGCTGATGTCGAGCCTGAAATCCTTGTCCCTGATGTCGAAGGCATCGGCGCATTCGAACTTGGTCGCTCCTGAAAGTGTAAGACTGGTAAATACTGGCATGGCCACTTTTGCAGTCACATTCCAGTTCTTGAAATTCCTGCTGATTTTCAGCGGAACCTGTTTCATCGACAGCGACAGCTTACCGTTGCTCACCCTGACGACAATGTACTCTTCAAGTACCTCGGGACATGTCACGCTCACTTTCCAGGTGTTGGATTTTACCATTTCAATCTCGAAGATTCCGCTGGCGACTATTCCTGCGAAATCCTTCAAGTCATAATCCTTCGTTGTGTACCTTTCACTTGACACTTCCGCTGCAGCAAGGCTCGAAAAAGCCATAAAAACAGCAGCTAATACAATAATCAACTTTTTCATGTTCGTGTAGTTTATTATTATTACTTATATAATTACTTTATATTACTGATTCTGTCCAATCCCTCGAGAAGATCGCCATAATACTCTTTGAGCACCGCCGCCTTCGCATCGGGATCCATCTCATCTGGAAGCTGCTCGATCATGGGTATAGTCTCCTTTGTAATCGTCTCTATGGTATTCTGCATATCCCCGTCCGGATATTTCCGGAGCAACACTTCATAGCATTCGGCCACCTTGTCGTAATAGGCGTTGCAGATTGCGAACTCGTCGTTCCCTATTCCGGCGAACCAGTCATGTGTGCTTACCTTCGGCCTGTTTAAGAATATGATGCCGGCCATTGCGGCCGCTACTGCAACCGATGTCCAGGCTAACCGGCGTATCAGTCCACGTCTTTCGCCTTGTTTCCGCTTCTGCCTTTTCTGGCCGGAACCACTATCGAGCAGAGCTTCGAACCTATCAAGATGTCCTTCCGGAATCTCCTGTTCGTCAAATGATTCCCGATTCTGCCTGATGTATTCCTTCAAGTTATCCATGATACCTTTATTCTCCGATTTCATCTTTTTCATTCAATCTTGCCGCCAGCATTTTCCTGGCTCTGGAATATTGCGTCCTGATCGTTCCTTCCCTCTCACCCGTATAGCTGCTTATCTCCCCATAGTCCAACCCCTCGATCAGCACCAGGTCCAGCACAAGCCGGTACGGATCCTTTAACGAATAGATGGCTTCGCGGATCCTCGCGATTCCTATCTGATTGGCGCTGATGGAAGCCTCTTCATCAGAATCCGATGAATCATCCTTCACGGCTGCATAGTCATCCAGGAAGAGTCTTTCACGTTTCCGTTTCCTCAAAGCATCTATGGATGCCCTGATGCATGTCCTTGCCAGCCACGCCGCTTCGGCAGTGGAAGCCTGTGCAGCAGCGAACATCCCCGATGGAGTGACAGGGTGCATGATGTATTTCATAATGGTATCCTGCATGATCTCCTCGGCCTCGCCACTGTCACGGACAATCCTCAGGCTGATATTGTACAGCCTTCTGGAATGTGCCTTGTAGAATGCTATGGATTCTTCCCTTGTCATCATGAACCAACCTGCCACATTTCGGACGTCAATTGTGACGCTTCTACCTAATAAACGAAAATCATTCCGGATTGTTACAATCTTCGAGGTATTTTCTGCGGTTTCTATTGTTTTTTTGAATTTAACACGCTCCTATTCATGCCATGTGTGCCGTCAAATGGACCACATGGCACATTCCGGCCGGGTATTCATGCCATGTGGTGCCTCAAGTTGGACCACATGGCGCATTGGAGCTAAAAGGCAGAGCTTTCAGTCAGGTCAGGACAGGCCAAAGTCAAGCCAAAGCCCAAGTCAAAGTCATTCTCAACCTAAAACGAATAATGCACGGACGAGAAATCCATGCATTAAATAAACATCTAAATATCAAACTCTTCCGAAAGACTTCCGCCGAAAAGGAAAGCCGAAGAACTAGTTATCCCCTCCGTCATCATCTCCCCCGTATTGGGAGATGTTGTCATCGGGAAGGGTGCCGTCAGACCCGGAATCGGAGGATCCTGCTACCTCCTCGTTCTCTGCATCTTCCTCACCCTCGAGCCATCTCTCCAGAGCCTCGGCATCATCCGTCTTGACCTTGATCTTGACCAGATAGATAGAGTCCGGAGTCTCGATGGTCACCGCGTTGAAGGGAGTGCCGTCCGGCTTGGTATACTTCACTAGATCCTGAAGATAATCGCTGAACCCCCTGGGATACTTCTCATTGAAGATCGCGGCAAGTTCTTCCGACATGTTCTCGTAGCTGACTACGTGTCTTTTCCTCGAGTCTGGAGCCATTTTTGTCTTTTTATTCAGAGTTGGTTTGCGGTACAATATTAAGACTTTTTTCTGAATTGCAACACAGTGGGGCTACTTTTTTCTGAAGAAAAATGATTTCTGCCTCCTCTTGCGCTCAGGATCGCGTTCCACGAAGACAGGTTTCATGGTTCTGGGGTCAAGTCCGGTGTAGTACATCACCGAGGAAGTGGTCATCGGCGTAGGAGTGAAATCCTGCACCTGATCCATGAAAATACCCTTCAGGGCCGGGTGTCTGGAAAGGTTCTCCATATCCTTCATGGTACATCCGGGATGCGAGGATATGAAGTATGGCACGATGCCCGTCCTGCGTCCGTTGTCACGGCATATCCGGTCGAATTCATAGCGCAGCCTCTCGAACAGTTTGAAAGATGGCTTACCTAGATATTGGAGCACCCTGTCCTCGGTATGTTCCGGTGCAACTTTAAGACGCCCGGAAGTATGGTCCAGGATCAGGGTCTTCAGGTATGGCTTGGAAGTGTCGTCCACGAAACCTTTCTCATCCAGGAACAGGTCGTAGCGTATTCCGCTGCCTATATATGAATGACGTACTCCCGGAACGGCATCAACTGCCTTGTAGAGTTCCAGCAACTGCCTGTGGGAACGGTTCATATTCGTACATACGGACGGGAAGAGACAGGATTTCCTGCGGCATTTCGCGCAGAGGGACTGATCCTTGCCCGTCATCATGTACATATTGGCGGTTGGAGCGCCGAGGTCGGAAATGTTCCCGGAGAATTCCGGCATGGCCGCCAGTTTGCGGACCTCCGCAAGAATCGATTCCTTGGACCTGGACTGGATGAACTTGCCCTGATGGGCGGCTATGGTGCAGAAATTACACCCTCCGAAGCAACCGCGGTGCGTGATGATGGAATCCTTGATCATGTCGTATGCAGGAATCCTCTTTCCCTTGTAGCGCGGATGCGGAAGCTTGGTGAAAGGCAGGTCCCAGAAGGAGTCCATCTCCTCGGTGGTCGAAGGCATACAGGGAGGATTGACCTGAACATATCCGTCCCTAACCGGCTCGACGATGGTGCGGGCATGCATCATGTTGGCGTTGGTCTCGATGAGGTGGAAGTTCTCGGCAACGGCCTTCTTGTCGGCAAGGCACTCCTCGTAGGAATGGAGCACGAGAGGATCCCTGGCCTTCCACTTCCCGCTCATTCGGAAAGCTATTTGCGGAAGCTGATGGATCTGGTGCATGCTGCGACGGTCCTCGATGGCCCTCGTCAGCTCCAGCATCGGTTTCTCCCCCATCCCGTAACAGAGATAGTCAGCCGGACACCAGTCCAGGATGGACGGGAGCAACTTGTCTTTCCAGTAATCGTAATGGGTCAGTCGGCGAAGGGACGCTTCCACTCCTCCGATCACGACCGGCACATCAGGATAAAGGTCTTTCAGAATCTTTGTATAGACACTGACAGCATAGTCCGGCCGGGCGCCGAACTTGCCTTCAGGAGTATATGCGTCATCATGGCGGAGCCTCTTTCCTGCCGTGTAGTGGTTGACCATGGAATCCATAGCACCGGAATTCACGGCGAAATAGAGCCTGGGAGCACCCAGTTTCCTGAAATCCCTGAGGTCGTCCCTCCAGTTAGGCTGGGGTATCACTGCAACCCTGTACCCGAATTTCTGGAGCCATCGGGAGATGCAGGCGGTTCCGAAGGAAGGATGGTCGACGAATGCGTCCCCGGTGAAGAAGATGATGTCGATGTAGTCCCATCCAAGGGCCTCGACCTCCTTCTTCGACGTCGGGAACATATAATCATTGCCCACCATCGGAAGCTATGTCCTAAAGGTTGACAGTAATCTTGGCCGGGAATATGTAACCGGGGTCGTTGCGCTGGGCAAGTGACTCCTGCATGAGAGCGGCGGAACGCTGGAGTTTACCCTTGAAAAGGGTCTTCCCGGCATATTCCACCTGCACGGGCTTGTCAAGGTTGACAATACGGTCGTTGAGCCAGAGGGTAACTGACGGATAGTCGCACTTCTCGATGACGATCCTGTTGCCCTTGACTTCCAGGCGCACTTCCTTGTCGCGTGCAAGCTGGTCCTTGGGAGCCTCGATCCAGTAGAAGGCCTTCCTCAGGACATCGGCCTGCCTCCAGACCACCTTCTTGGGAGCGGTGTTCCTGGTATAAGGGGCCATCCATGCTACTGCTGCGGTGTCGACCCTGTTCATCCAGTGGCCAGCACCCTCTACGATTGTGGTCTTGTGGATATAGCCTTCAGGGTCACCCTTCTGGAGCTCGTCCATGACGACTCCCCTGTCGGCGCATTCCTTGTTGCGGTTGTATGCCGAATCATTGCCACCGCACCATATCATGAACGGAGTGTTGCGGAGATTCACCAGCGACACGTCGCCGGGATGTCCTGCCATCATCGATGCGGCTGCCCAGTGGTCAGCCATACGCGGGGCCTCGCGCCAGACGCCGTCACCTCCTGCGGAATATCCCATGATGTAGACCTTGTCGGGATTCACGTCGAGGTATGCGACACACATGCGGATAACCTGCTCATACAGAGGGTCTATCCCTTCGTGGAACCAGAGGTCCCAGGTATTCCAGGGAGCCCTGGGTGCAACATATACGGCGTTCTGCGGGGCGTAGAGACGTTTCTGGTTCTCCCACTGCTGGTCGTTCAGACGGGGTGGTGCACCACCGCCGCCGTGCAGCGAGATGTACAATGAATATCCGCCTTCCGGCTTGGTGCCGTAGGTCGTCCACCACAGCGGCATCTCCAGTTCGCCGTCCTTCGCGACCTTGCTGTTGTAAACGTCTGCCATGGCCACCCTGCTGTCGGCGATCCATTTCGCGGTCAGGTCCTTTGAATACTTTTCCGCTTCAGCACGGGAAAGGCTCTTCGAGCCGTCAGTGGAGGCCTTCGAACCTCCGCAGCCGGTGCAGAGCAATGCGATCACTGAAATAGTTACAATCAGTCTGTTCATGATGTGGTTCAGTTAAACGGGTTACATCCTCTCAGGCAGTTCTATGCCGAGGATGCCCATTGCGCGACGCAGGACGGCTGAGATCGTGTCAATCAGCACCAGGCGGGCCTGCAACAGCATAGGATCCTCTTCCTTGAGGATCGGAGTCTCGTGATAGTACTGGTTGAATTCCTTTGCGAGGTCGTAGGCGTAATTGGCTATCACCGCCGGTGAATATGCCGCCGCGCCTTCCGCGACCTTGGAAGGGAACAGGTTGAGAAGCTTTACAAGCCTTATCTCCTTCGCGCTCATTTCGACTGAAGGAATATCCGAGGCCGAATATGCGATACCCTTCTCTTCCGCCTTGCGGAGGATGGAACGGATACGTGCGTGAGTATACTGTATGAAGGGACCGGTGTTACCGTTGAAATCGATGGATTCCTTCGGATTGAAGAGCATGGTCTTCTTGGGGTCCACCTTGATTATGAAATACTTCAAGGCTCCGAGCCCGATCATACGGAACAGTTTCTCCTTCTCTTCCTCGGGTAGGTCGGCTAGCTTTCCGGACTCTTCCGAAGTGGCCCTTGCCTCTTCGTACATCTTCTGGATCATGTCGTCTGCATCGACGACGGTGCCCTCGCGGGATTTCATCTTGCCTTCGGGGAGTTCGACCATTCCGTAGGAAAGATGGAAGATATTGTCGGACCAGTCGAAACCGAGTTTCTTGAGGATGAGCTTCAGTACCTTGAAATGGTAGTTCTGCTCGTCTCCGACAACGTACACGTGGGAATCGAGGTTGAACTCGGCGAAACGCCTTTCCGCCGTCCCGAGGTCCTGGGTGATATAGACGGAAGTACCGTCGGAGCGCAGCAGGAGCTTGCGGTCGAGACCGTCAGCCGTGAGGTCGCACCACACCGAGCAGTCGGGATCCTTTACGAATACCCCCATGTCGAGTCCCTTCTGCACGAGGGACTTGCCGAGCAGGTAGGTCTGGCTTTCGTAATAAACCTTGTCGAAAGATATACCCAGCGACTTGTATGTCGAATCGAAGCCGTCGAGGACCCACTTGTTCATCCTGGCCCAGAGGTCGCGGACTTCTGGGTCGCCGGCCTCCCACTTCTGGAGCATCTCATGGGCTTCCTTCAAGCAGGGAGCCTCCTTCTTGGCCTGCTCCTTGTCCATACCGCCGGCCACGAGGGCGTCAACTTCCTTGGTGAAGATGTCGTTGAAGGCCACGTACATGTCTCCGACGAGATGGTCGCCCTTCTTGCCGGTGGATTCTGGCGTAGCCCCGTTGCCTACCTTCTGCCAAGCCAGCATGGACTTGCAGATATGGACTCCCCTGTCATTCACCAGGGTGGTCTTTATCACATTGTTACCGCTGGCCTTGAGCAGCCTGGAGACGGAATCACCCAGGAGGTTGTTCCTGATATGGCCGAGATGGAGCGGCTTGTTGGTATTCGGTGAACTGAACTCGATCATCACGTTCCTGCCGGTCGAAGGCAGGTATCCGAAGCTGTCGTTGCCGGCTATCTCGGCGAAGAGCTCGTTCCAGTAAAGATTGGATAACAGGAGGTTCAGGAATCCCTTGACGCAGTTGAAACCGGATATCTCCGGAACATTCGCGACCAGCCATTCCCCTATTGCATTACCTGTATTCTCCGGTGTCGAACGGGAGACACGTAAAAGAGGGAAGACGACCAGTGTATAGTCGCCTTCGAACTCTTTCCTTGTCACTCCAACTTGAAGGGCAGATGCTTCGATGTCCGCACCGTAGATTGCCTTGATGGCTTCTGAAGCCTTCGAGGCTATGAACATGTCCGGAGTCATCTAGCCTAGATAGGTTTTTAAAAGCTTGCTTGCTGAAGGTTTCTTAAGCTTACGGATCGCCTTCTCCTTGATCTGGCGCACGCGCTCCCTGGTAAGGTCGAGCCTTTCTCCGATTTCCTCGAGCGTCATCTCCTGGCAGCCTATTCCGAAGAAGCTCTTGATGATCTCGCGCTCACGGGCCGTGAGAATCTGAAGGGATCTCTCGATCTCGGTGCTCAGGGACTCGTTCACGAGGCCCTTGTCGGCCATCGGTGAATCATCGTTGGGGATGACGTCAAGCAGGCTGTTGTCCTCGCCCTCGACGAAAGGGGCGTCGACAGATACATGCCTTCCGGAGACCCTCAGGGTATCTGAAATCTTGTCCTGGGGGATGTCGATCATCTCGGCGAGTTCCTCGTTGGAAGGTGCCCTCTCGTTTTTCTGCTCGAACTGGGACAGGGCCTTGTTGATCTTGTTGAGCGAACCTACCTGGTTCAGCGGGAGCCTGACGATCCTGGACTGCTCTGCAAGAGCCTGCAGGATGGACTGGCGGATCCACCATACCGCATAGGAGATGAATTTGAATCCCCTTGTCTCGTCGAACTTCTCGGCGGCCTTGATCAGGCCGAGGTTACCCTCGTTGATGAGGTCCGGCAGGCTGAGACCCTGGTTCTGATACTGCTTGGCCACGGAAACCACGAACCTGAGGTTCGCCCTGGTAAGCTTCTCAAGGGCCTTCTGGTCGCCTTTGCGGATCCTCTGTGAAAGTTCGACTTCCTCTTCTGGAGAAACCAACTCTTCGCGGCCGATCTCCTGGAGATATTTGTCCAGCGACGCGCTCTCGCGGTTGGTGATGGATTTGGTAATCTTAAGTTGCCTCATAAATGTTTTGTGTGACTATTCCTTCCCAAAGCCGAAGAATGACTTCCTGCCGTTGGCGGTTACGCCTTCGACATAGACAGACCTCTTGGCGGCCTTGGCGATGTCAATGACATCCTGAGGTTTGCTGACGGCCTGGTCGTTTACGTAAGTGATGACCATGCCCTCGGTGGCTCCTGCCTCCTGCATCTTTCCGGTTCCGACCGATGTCACGAGGACACCGCTCTTGAGACCGAACTTGTCAAGGGTCTCCTTCGGGGCTTCCTTCAGAGTGGTGCCGTAGAAGGCGATTTCACCGTCGCCCATCACAGTACCGTTCTCCGTGGCGCTTCCCTGGAAAGTGACATCGATGCTCTTCTCCTTGCCATCCCTGAGGATGGTAAGCTTGGCCTTGTCGCCCGGATGATAAGAATTGACCTTCACCTGTACGGCCGATCCGTTCTTCATCTTCACTCCGTCAATGGCCAGAAGCACATCGCCAGTCTTGATGCCAGCCTTGTCGGCTGAACCACCTTTGACAACCTCATCAATATATACGCCGTCCAGCGAAGAAAGTTTCAAATTTTTCGACATGTCGTCGACGGACTCGTATTCGAGTTTCTTGGCCAGGCCTTCCGTGAGGTCAACCATCTGGATTCCGAGAACGGCCCTTTTGACGGAACCGAAGTCGATGAGGTCACCGACGATCTTCTTCACGATGTTCACCGGAACCGCGAAGGAATATCCTGAATATGAACCAGTCTGGGATACGATGGCCGTATTGATGCCTACGAGTTCACCGGTCTTGTTGACAAGGGCTCCACCCGAATTGCCGGGGTTGACGGCTGCATCGGTCTGGATGAAGGATTCGATCTGGAGGGTCACCTTCTCCCTGGGGTCATGGGCCATCTGACGGCCCTTCGCACTGACGATACCGGCAGTGATGGTTCCCCTGAGCTGGTAGCCCATCGGACTTCCGACCGCAAGGACCCACTCACCCAGCCTGAGCTTGTCGGAATCTCCGAAAGGAAGGGTGGAAAGGCCTTCGGCGTTGATCTTTATCAGGGCGATGTCGGTCGCCGGATCCGTGCCGATGACGGTGGCGTCATAGGTCTTGTTGTTGTTCAGGGTAACGCTGATCTTGGTGGCGTTGGCAACGACGTGGTTGTTCGTGACTATGTAACCGTCGGGACGGATGATGACGCCGGAACCGCTGCCCTGGACCTGCCTGGACTGGGGAGCTCCGTCTCCGAAAAAGAAACGGTAGAAGGGGTCGTCGATCTGGTACTGCTGGGTTGCAGTGACTTCCACATAAACGACCGCATCGACTGCCGCCTCGGCGGCATAGGTGAGGTCAGGATAGTCAGACTGCGCCAGATTGACAGTCCTGGTAACTGAATTGACCGATGGATTTGACACTTTGTCCGATTGATTCACGGTGGCCGCCTTTACGACGCCGTAGGCCGCCAGCATGCTGAGCGCTACTGAAAGCAGCACTGAGATAATACCTTTTTTCATTTCTGACATATTGTTTTCATTTGTTAATATTCCGGCACTCTTTTTTTCAAATAAAATGCCACGAAATAAAATGCCGCGGAATACGGGATTATTCCCGGATTATTCTTATATTTGTATTTACGGTTCAATGGACCGTCTGAGGAACAATCGAAATCAAAAAACACCGGAATATGAAATTCAACGTATCCAGCACAGAACTTCTCAAGGGCTTGATGAGTATATCTAAGGCTATCCCTGCCAAGTCCGCCCTGCCAATCCTAGAGAACTTCCTTTTCGACCTCAAGGGCAATCTCCTCGAGGTCACCGCTTCGGATTCCGAGCTCACCCTCAGGACCGAGATCGAGGTCGACACGACCGAGGAAGAAGGCAAGATCGCCGTTCCTGCAAGGCATATCATCGACTTGCTCAAGGAACTCCCGGACCAGCCCGTGTCCCTCAGGACCTCGAGCGACAGTTCGATCGAGTGCAACTGGACCAGCGGCAACTCCGTACTCCCCTTCTTCCCTGCCGAGGACTATCCCGAGATCAAGGGCGCCGGAGAGGATGCAGAAACCATAGCGTTCCCTGCCTCCAGCCTCATTGAAGGTATCAACAGTACCGTCTATGCCACTGCCGATGATGAGATCAGGCCCGCGATGAACGGAATATTCTTCGATTTCGATACGGACTCCACGACCCTGGTGGCCTCCGATTCCCACAAGCTGATCTGCTACACCACCAATGATGTGAAGGCTCCCCAGAAGTGCTCCTTCATCCTTCACAAGAAGCCTGCGAACGTATTGAAGGCGATCGTCGACAAGGAAGACGGGAACGTGGACATCACCTTCGACTCGAGCACAGTGGTATTCACCTTCGGCAGGACCACGATGGTCTGCAGGCTCATCGTCGGCAAGTATCCCAAGTACCGTGACGTCATTCCCCAGAACAACTCTTCAGTCTTAAAGATAGACAGGGTACGCTTCCTGAACACCGTACGCCGCGTGGCTGTCTGCGCAAACAAGGCGTCAAACCATATCAAGCTGGAGCTGAAGCCCGGCCAGATGGAGATTACGGCCCAGGATCTCGGATTTGCGATCGCCGCATACGAGAAGGTGAACTGCGACTACAACGGTGACGACCTCGCCATCGGCTTCAAGTCCACCTTCCTCGGAGAGATCCTCTCCAACATGAACTGCGAGACCGTCGTGATGAAGTTCGCGGATGCCCGCAGGGCCGCCCTTATCGTTCCTTCCGAGGAAGACGCCGAAAGCGAGAAGATCTGCGGCATCCTGATGCCAATCATGGTCCAGTAGAATAATGGAACTTTCACTCAAAAGGCCCCTGCTGTTCTTCGACATTGAAAGCACGGGGCTGAACATCGTAACCGACTGCATCGTCGAACTCAGTTTCGTCAAGGTATTCCCGGACGGTCATCACGAGACCAAGACCTGGAGGGTCTTCCCGTATGACTATGTCAACAACTGCCAGAAGCGAATGGACCCCAGGGCCAGTGAGGTCAACGACATCAAGGACGAGGACCTGGTCGGCGAGAAGAAATTCATCGAGATAGCCCCGGAGGTTGTCGAGTGGCTTAAGGACAGTGACCTTGCCGGTTTCAATTCAGCCAAGTTCGACCTCCCGATGCTCTCCGAAGAGATAGAGAGGGTCAGGGCATACTGCCAGAGGAGGATCAACGATCCGCGTACCCCTCAGGCCAACCGAGAAAGGGCAAGGCTGATGCTCGAGAGCGTGGATGTCGACCTCCATTCCAAACTCATGGTCGATGTCCAGACCATCTACCACTACATGGAGCCCCGGAATCTCAGGGCTGCATACAGGTTCTACTGCGGTGGCGATGACTTCGAGAATGCCCACTCCGCAGAGGCCGATACCATAGCCACCTACGAGGTGCTGAAGGGACAGCTTGAGATGTACAAGGAGGCTGACAAGTATCATGAGGTGGTCCTAAAGAACGACGTCGACTTCCTGGCCGGAGTCGCCGGCAGGCCGCGCACGATCGATTATGCCGGCAGGCTGGTCTATGGGAAGGATGACGAACCCACCATCAGTTTTGGGAAGCATAAGGGACGCACCGCCCGTGAAGTCTACGAGACGGAACCTGCGTACTTCGCCTGGATAGAGAACGGTGAGTTCACAATGGATACCAAAAGGCAGTTCGCCCGTCTAAAGGAGCAGTTCGACAGGGAAAGGAAGGAAGCGATGAGCAAGCCCCTGGAAGGTGAGGCTCTGAACGATGCCCTGGCCAGGCTGCAAGGCAAGTTCCAAAGTGGCAAGTTATTCTGAATGAGATACTTCTTCCATGCCGCATCAATCCTCCTGCTCCTAAGCATCTGCATCAGTTGCAAACCGGCCGGGAACGGGGACGGCATTGAAGATGTCACCCAGCCGAGATTCCTTCAAATCATCGACAAGGACGGCGCCTTTAAAGCGGTGTCAGTCTCCCCTTTCGACGGCAGCCGTGACACCCTGGCCATCGACGGTCCCTTGGACAGGCTCATCGTAATGAGCACCTCCCATATCGGATTCCTCGAGGCCATCGGCCGGACCGGTGGGATAGCCGGTGTATCCGGACTTGATTATGTATACTCACAGGATGTCGATGCGGTCGACGTCGGTTACGATGCGTCTCCGGACTACGAGAAGATAGTCTCGCTCAAGCCTGACCTGCTCCTGACTTATTCAGTATCCGCCGCGAAATCTCCTTTCATCTCGAAGCTGGAGCAGCTCGGAATACGGGTGTTCACAGTCAACGAGCATCTCGAGAGCCATCCGCTGGCAAGAGCATCTTATGTCCGCCTTTTCGGCGCCCTGACTGGGACCATGGACAAGGCGGATTCCGTACTGGACGCCGTCCGTTCATCATACACGTCCCTTGCGGATTCACTGGCCACATCGGTCCGGAATAAAAGGAAGGTCCTTCTCAACATACCGTACAACGACCAATGGTTCGTTCCATCGGAGAGCAACTACCTTACGGCAATGATCCGGGATGCAGGAGGAGAAGTCCTGGGGTGCGAGGACGGCCGTACGGTTTCATCGGTCATGTCGGTCGAGAAAGCATATTCATTGAGCAAGGATGCCGACTGCTGGATGAACGTGGAATGGTGCTCGACGATGGGGCAGCTCCTTTCGGTCAATCCGGTGTTCGGGGATATGGTCGGCAACATCCGGTCAAATGCCGACGCGCACGGATATGCAGGGATGCCTGTCATCTGGAATGACAACAGGAGGCTGAGCCCGAAGGGAGGGAACGATATCTGGGAGAGCGGTGTCGCCAGGCCAGACCTCCTTCTCAGGGACATCGCATCCATCCTTCACCCATCCCCTGCCTCTCCGGTCCCGACATATTACCTCCCTCTCGATTGACCTTCCGACTTTTTTCGTAAATTTATATGGCCGCCACCCCTTCTGCCAAGAACCACTGCCACCCTCGGCACGTTAAGAGGGGGGACCGGAGCGGAACGAAGTGAAGCGAGCGGTGGGGCCGCGAAGCGGCGGTTCGGGTAGAAGGAGTGGCGGCCAAAGAATAATTGAAGAATTATGGGAAAATACGATTTTGACGAGATGACGGTGCGTCGCGGCACCGACTGCGTAAAATGGGATGCCGACAGCCCGGCAGGGCCGATCGAGGAAGATGTCATCCCTCTCTGGGTGGCTGACATGGACTTCAAGGTAGCTCCGGAAATCACGGAGGCACTGCGAAAGAGGGTGGAGCATGGAGTATTCGGCTACACCCATATTCCTGACAGTTATTACGAATCGGCGATCCGCTGGTGGGAGCGCAGGCGCGGTTGGCACACCGAGAAGGAATGGTACCTCCCGGTCGCGGGAATAGTCCCCGCCATGTCCATCGTCATCAAGGCCATGACACAGTTCGAAATCGATGGGAACGGCAATGTCGTGGAAAAGCCGGACCACGGAAGAGGCCGGGGAGGAGAGCTTCCGAAAGTCATCATCCAGACGCCTGCATACAACTGCTTCTTCTCATCGGTGCGCAACGACCTGTGCGAACTGCTCCCGAACGCCCTGATATATGATACGGAAGGAGACCAGGCTACCTGGTACCTGGATTTCGACGACCTGGAGAGGAAGGCCTCGGACCCGATGACGAAGGTCCTCCTTTTCTGCAATCCCCACAACCCCTGCGGACGCGTATGGCCGAAGGAAGACCTTCAGAAAGTGGCCGAAATCTGCCGCAGGAACGGTGTCATAGTCGTAAGCGACGAAATCCATTGCGAACTCGAGATGCCCGGATACCATTTCACCCCGATGGCCGTGATAGACCAGAAGAATACGATCACGATGAATTCCCCGAGCAAGTCCTTCAACATCGCCGGACTCGGAATATCCAACATCATCACAGACAATCCCGTATGGAGGAAACTGATCGACAAGGTCATCAACCTCTGGGAGCACTGCGACCTGAATCCTTTCGGAGTGATCGCCCTGCAGGCTGCCTATGACGAAGGTGAGCCCTGGCTTGACGAGCTGAAGGAATACATCTACGGTAATTACAGGCTTATGTTGGATTACTTCGAGCGCGACCTGCCCATGTTCCCGGTCAGCAAACTGGAAGGCACCTACCTGGCGTGGGTGGACGTGAGCGCAATCGGCATGCCTTCGATGGATATCGAAAAGAGCCTTATCGAAAAAGAGAAGGTATGGATAAACGGTGGGGCCATGTACGGACGTGACGGCTTCATGAGGGTCAACCTTGCATGCCCCAGGGCACGGCTGGAAGAAGGGCTGAAGCGGATCGTCAAGGGATTCAAGAGACTGATGGATAAATAATCGACTGTCATGAAAAAGGTTTTCTTAATGATGGCCTCCTTGGTCCTGGCGGCTTTTACGGCGAACAGCCAATCCGGGAACGGGAATATCCCCCCGCTCAACCTCGACAGGACACTGAGGGTCAATTATATCTTCAGCGGCACCGACAAGACCCAGGAGATAGCGCTGGCTGAGTTATGCTCGATTGACGGCTGGGCCGGACGAAGGGTCAACATGGACAAACTACCCCTTCGCGGCAACGGCCAGGTGGTCATGAGCGTGAAAGGCCCTGAAGGGGAATTCGACGATATCGTCTATATGATGTCCTTCTCCACCCTGTTCCAGGAATGGCAGGCCACCGAGGAAGCCACCACGACAAAGAAGGCATTCGAAAACGTATTCCTTCTCCCGATGCCTGCCGCCCAGGCCCGGGTCACAGTCAGGCTGTTCGACTTTCATGGCAATGTCTCCTGCGAGTATTCCCACCTCGTCAACCCTGATGACATCCTGATACGTCCTGCCGGAAAGACGGTCACTCCCCATGAATGGATCTGGAAAGGCGGCAGGGACCTTGGTTCCGACCTGGACCAGGAGCACAGGATCGATATAGCAATCGTTGCCGAGGGTTACAGGGAAGAAGAGATGGGAACCTTCATGGATGATGCCCGTGATGCGATGGCAAGCCTGTGGGCGCATGAACCGTTCGGAGCCTTGAAAGACCGCTTCAACATCGTCTGTGTCAAGTCCCCGTCAAACGAGAGCGATGTGAGCGTGCCGCGCGCCGGGCTTTGGAAGGATACCGCCGTGGGATCCCACTTCGACACCTTCTATTCCGACCGTTACCTGACCACCCTGAACCTGTTCCGCCTCCACGACGTGCTGGCAGGGATCCCTTACGAACATATAATCATACTGGCTAATACGGACACTTACGGAGGCGGCGGTATCTACAATTCATACACTCTCACGACTGCCCATCATCCGGGATTCAGGCCCGTGGTGGTCCACGAATTCGGGCACAGCTTCGCCGGACTGGCAGACGAGTATTATTACGACGACCAGTATTCGGAGCAATACTATCCTGACACCGAGCCCTGGGAGCAGAATATCACTACAATGAAGGATTTCGACTCCAAATGGAAGGATATGGTCGGAAAGGAATACAGCATAGGCAGCACCGGTATCAACTGGAATGGCAGGAAGCGGGTTGATACCAATGTCACTGTCGGAATCTTCGAGGGTGGCGGCTACCAGTCAAAGGGCGTCTGGAGGGGCAGCGACGACTGCAGGATGAAAACAAACAGTTATCCGGCCTTCTGCCCCGTGTGCCAGAGGGCAATAGACCGGATGATACGCTTCTATACCGAAGAGCAGGATTAGTACAGTTTCGAGCTGACCACCGTACTTACGAAATTCATGCTGACCGTAGGTTCGAAACGGGCGACGACATCGCCTTTCGAATCGACGAGGAACTTGGTGAAGTTCCATTTGATGTCAGGCTTGGAAGCATAATCGGGATCCTGCTTCTTGAGCATTTCGTCCATGAATTTGGCCTGCTGGCCGTTTCCGAATCCCTTGAAGCCCTGCTTTGACTTGAGATATGCGAACAGGGGGCTCTGCCCTTCACCGTTCACCTCTACCTTGTCGAACTGCGGGAAGGTCGTATTGTACTTCGAGGTGCAGAACTCGTGTATGCTGGCGATATCGCCGGGAGCCTGCTCTCCGAACTGGTTGCAAGGGAAATCGAGGATGACGAGTCCCTTGTCCTTGTATTTGTCATAGATGGCCTGCAGCTCTTCATACTGGGGAGTAAAGCCGCACTTTGTGGCTGTATTCACAATCAGGAGGACCTTCCCCTTGTATTCGGAGAGGGACACCTCCTTCCCATCCATGTCTTTCACCTTGAAATCATAGATGCTCTGGGCATTGATGGCCGTTGCCATGGTAAGGGCGGCGAATGCAGCCGCGAATAACTTTATTCTCATATACAACTATTTGGTCAAGTGGCTCACTGCAAATTGTATACCTTTGAAGGACGGGTGCGGGGAAGCGTCCGGAGGTTCGTCACCTGTCCGGCCGAAAGCCCGTCTCCGGCATCGATCGAACACAGGACCTCTTCAGTCGCGGCATACGCCAGGTCCGGAGTATTGTTGTTCTCACTCAGGTGGCAAAGGAATATGTTCTTGAGGCCGGGATGCCATATCATGCCTATGGCCTCGGCACACTCGTCGTTGCTGAGATGGCCATAGCCCTGGCAGATCCTCATCTTGAGTTCATGCGGATACGAACCTCCGAACAGCATTCCGGGATCGTAATTGGATTCGAAGACTATCGTATCTGCGCAGGAGGCATATTCCAAGGCCTCCCTGGTCACCCTGCCGGCATCGGTCATCAGGAAGAACCTCACACCCTCCCATTCAATGAAATATCCTACTGTCTGGGTGGCATCGTGGGGAACCACGAAAGGACGGACTGTCGGGCAGCTGCCGTCCGGGATTCCGGGAGCAAGCCTGAGCAGGTTGTCACCATATTCCAGGATACGCTTGCACGGGGCTATCCAATCCCTTGTGAAAGAATGGGTTAGAAGAGCCTCGTGGAGGATTTTAGTGGCATAGACTGGTTTCTGGAGATGCTTGCACCAGGCTCCAAGATGGCGGATATGGTCCAGATGGTCATGCGTCACAAGGATTGCCTGGAATGAATCCAGCGTCATCCCGTAGTCCAAAAGGGTCCTCTTCAGACTGCGCAGGCTGACTCCTGCGTCAATGATGATTCCGTATTCTCCGTCAGAAAGCAGATAGCAGTTGCCGCAACTGCCGCTGGAAAGGCTCATGAACTTCAGCATCAGTTCTTCTCCTCCTCGCAATACTTGGCAATGACGCTGTAGGCGTCTCCGACTCCCAATTCCCCTGCCCTGGAGAGGTCGATGCAGCCTTTCTCCTTGTCCTTCAAGTAGATGAGTACCAGTCCCCTGTTGAAGAATGCGTCACCCATATAGGGAAACACGTCTATCGCCTTGGTGTAGCTATCGACCGATTCGACGAAACGAGAGGAGAGGCAGTAAAGGTTGCCGAGGTTGAAATAGATATACGGGACGCCGGGAAGGAGCTTGTCCGCCGCCAGCATGTCGTCGATAGCCTCCGAATAATCATAGGTCCGGCTCACCTGGTCCCTGACACGGGCCCTGGTCGTACCCTGATCGTCCATGGTCAGGGTCTGTACGCTGTTCTCTATGGAGGAGATGAAATCGATCATCTCGGCCCGGAGAACTCCCCTGTTGATGTGGTAGAACGCCTTGTAATACTCTGAATACCTTCCCTCTGCAGCAGCATTGACGGCAGCGTCGAATTGGTTCAACGCAGTGGCGAACTGCTTGGACTGTACGCTGTAGAGTCCTCGGATGAACTGGCGGTCAGCCTCGGTGAGTGACTTGGGATCGCCGGCCGCAAGATATGTGTCTCCGTAGATCGAAGCATCTATACCCCGTTCGAACTTCGGACGTGCGATGGAATCCGAATTCGATATGGTCATGTTGATCGGGGAATCAGATATGAACTTGTCTATGAGGAGGTTTTCATAACGGTGCTTGAGAGCTATGTTCTGGTTGTCCCTGGACTCGGAGAGCACGAATTTGTACAGGGGTTTCAGGCGTATGTTGATGTCCCTGTTCTGCAGCAGTTCGTTGTCGAAGCCTTTCTTCGCGAAATCAGCGTCCAGGGCTATGAGTGAACTGTATTTCTTGGTCGTATCTGCGAACGAACCTTCCTCCGCCGCATTCTTGGCCCTGTATTCGCGGACCTTCTTCTGGGCGGTGTCGTAGTCCTGCTTGGAAGACTTCGTACGGCCCAGCATTATCTTCACGTATGAGCGGTTCAGGTATGCCTTGGCAAAATCCGGATACAGCTCGATCGCTTTGTCATAGTCGTCCAGGGCATCGAGCCAGCGTTCCATCTGGACGAAATACGAAGCCCTGTTGTAATATGCGAGGACGTTGTCCGGGTTGATGTTGATCACGTGGTCCATGTCCGCAAGGGCATCCTCGAAATTGCCGACCTGGGCGCTGATGAGACTCCTGTTGTATAGGGTCAGGGCGTTGCCCGGCTCATCCCTGAGGACCCTGTTCAGGTCGGCCATCGCGGAATTGTAATCGTTCTGGTCATAGTACATCAGGGCCCTGTTGAAATATGCGAAGGTATTGGTCGTGTCCAGTGAGATCGCCTTGTCCATGTCGGAGATGGCTTCCTTGTAATTCTTCCTGAGCGCATGGACGCGCCCCCTCCTGATATATCCTTCCGGATCAAAACGGTCCAGGGAGATGGCCTTGTTGTAATCAGCCAGGGCCTTGGTGGTGTCGGTCAGGAACAGGTATGTCGCTCCCCTGTTGAGGTATGCCGACGGATCCTTGGGCTCCTTCTTGATATACTTGTCGAAATCATCCACCGCCTTGTCGAACTGCTGCGCGAGGAAATACGTCACTCCCCTGCTAAAATACAGCCCTATGAGACCCGGGCGGAGCTTCATTGCCATGTCAAGGTCCTCGAGAGCCTCATCGTATTTCCCGGACCGGCTCAGGGTGATCGCCCGGAAATGATAACCGTTGGTAAAAACGGGATTTATCTTCAGGGAGGCGTCGAAATCGTTCTGGGCTCCCCTGATGTCGCCAAGGTTGTACTTCGCTATACCCCTGTAGAAATATACCCAGCAATCGGAGGTGTCCAGCCTGGCCAGGACGTTGAACTGTCCGATGGCATCGGCGTACCTTCCGTCGGACAGGGCCTGGCGCCCGCGGAACATGAATACATCCTTGTCATACTGCGCCCGGCTGACCGAAGCGAAGCACAACAGGAGCATCAAGCAGAACGCCAATCTTTTCATGCTGAATTATTTTATAATAAGGGGTAAAATTCCTATTTTTGTCAGTTGCAAAGATAAACATTTATCGTGCCTTGAAGACGAATTTACTCTTTTTTTTAATATATCTCCTCATCCTTTCTCCGCTGACAGTGCTCCGGGCGCAGGATACGGGTGTCAAGATGATACCGTCCGCGAGGAACGCTGAAAGGATAGTTTCTGCCGAACAACTCGAAGCCCAGGTCGAATACCTGACCGACACCTTGTTCAAGGGAAGGGCGACAGGGACGAAGGGTGCCAACGAGACGGCTTTCTGGATCGCAAGGCAGTTCCGCGATGCAGGGCTCACTCCCCTCGGGAAGAACTGGAGCCATTCATTCAAGGTCGGTGAGATCACGGGACATAACATCATGGGATTCATGCCCGGGAAAAGGCAGGGACCCAAGGAAATGTACGTGATCGTGGCCGCCAACTTCGACAACCACGGAATCATCGAGGGGAAACTCTATCCTGGAGCGGATTCCAACGCATCCGGCGTGGTGGCCATGGTCAACATAGCCAAGATGTTCAACAGGATGAAGGAACTCGGAAGGTCTTACGGGAAGAACCTGATCTTCGTAGGCCTGGACGCAAAGGAAAGGAATTCCGCCGGTGCGGAAGCCCTTTGGAGGGATATAGCCGCCGGAGCCTTGAAGGATCCCATCACCGGGGAGACCATAACTCCGTCCAATATCTACTCCACCGTGGTCCTGGACATCCTTGGAAGTACACTTTCACCTATCCGGAAGGGGCGGAAGGATTACCTTATAATGCTCAGCGAAGGCCAGTTCAAATACGACCTCCAGCGGGCCAATGAGAATCCAGGTCTGGGACTGGACCTCGGATATGACTATTACGGGAGCCCGGGCTTCACCGAGATGTTCCATTCCAAGGTCGGGGACCAGAGTGTCTTCACGAAGAAAGGAGCAATGTGCGTCGTATTCACTTCGGGAATAACCATGAAGACCAACAAGGTCGAGGACAATGCCGGGAGCCTGAACTACGATATCTTCAAGAGAAGGGTATTCCTCATCTTCCACTGGCTCACAAAAGTGCTCTGACGATGAAAGAATTCATGAGAATGATGAGGCGTTACATCGCGCCTTTCAAGAAATACCTGTGGGGATCCGTAGTGCTGAACATCCTGTCCGCGGTGTTCAACATATTCTCATTCGCGATGATCGTCCCGATGCTCAGGATCCTTTTCAGGATGACTGACAAGACATATGCCTTCACTCCGTGGAACGAGGTTTGGCACATGCCGCTCAAGGATATGGGCAACTCGATGATGCAGAACATCTACCACAGCCTGGAAACCAACATCGCCCAATACGGAGAGATCAAGGTGCTGCTGGTACTCTGCCTCTTCCTCATAGTGATGACGGCCCTGAAGACCGCCTGCTATTTCGGCTCGTCGGCCGTGATGATACCTATCAGGACCGGCATTGTCAAGAATCTCAGGATGAAGATATATGACAAGATCCTGTCCCTGCCTCTCGGATTCTTCTCCGAGGAGAGGAAGGGTGACATAATCGCCAGGATGAGCGGTGACGTACAGGAGGTCGAGACTTCTGTCGCCGGGTCGCTGGAGATGCTGATCAAGAATCCCATCCTGATCGCCATCTATTTCGTGGCTCTCGTATTCATCAGCTGGCAGATGACCGCATTCACCATCCTGTTCGCCCCTCTGATGATATGGGTGATGGGAGTGATCGGAAGGAACCTGAAACGCAAGTCTCTCGACGTCCAGACCCTGTGGAGCGAAGTCATGTCCCAGGTCGAGGAAACCCTCGGCGGTCTCAGGATCGTCAAGGCATTCATTGCCGAGAAGAAGATGTCCGGCCGATTCGATGCCGTCACCGAGGCGATGAGGAAGAAAACCAGCCGCGTGACCATGCGACAGGCCCTTGCTCATCCGGTCAGCGAGTTCCTCGGGACGCTTCTCATCACCATCGCTCTGTTCTTCGGCGGAACCCTTATCCTCAAGGGCCATTCGATGATCGACGCTCCAATATTCATCTACTACATGGTGATCCTGTACAGCATCATCAATCCCATAAAGGACTTCGCCAAGGCGGGCTACGCAATTCCCAAGGGCATGGCCTCGATGGAGAGGATAAACAGGATACTCGATGCGGAGAACCCGATCCGGGAAAGCAAGGATCCCGTCTCTATTGACGGCTTTTCCGACAGGATATCCTTCGAGGATGTCACCTTCCGCTATCCGGACGGATCGAAGACCGTCCTGGACAACGTAAGCCTCGACATTCCCAAGGGCAGGATGATTGCTATCGTCGGAGCCTCCGGTGCAGGCAAAACCACCCTCGTCGACCTCATTCCTCGTTTCTATGATCCCGAATCAGGGGTGATCAAGATCGACGGCACACCGATAAAGAATGTAAGGATTGCCGACCTGCGCAACCTGATCGGCAATGTCAACCAGGAATCCATCCTGTTCAACGATACGATATTCAACAACATAGCTTTCGGGGTCGGGAACGCTACCATGGAGCAGGTGGTGGAAGCGGCTAAGATCGCCAACGCGCACGACTTCATCATGGAGAAGGAAGGCGGTTACCAGTTCAACATCGGTGACCGCGGTGTCAAGCTCTCAGGTGGCCAGAGACAGAGGATAAGCATTGCCAGGGCCATCCTGAAGAACCCCCCGATCCTTATCCTCGACGAAGCTACCGCCTCCCTTGACACCGAGTCTGAAAAGACCGTGCAGGAGGCTCTGGACAGGCTTATGTCCACCAGGACAACCATTGCGATCGCCCACCGCCTCTCTACCATCCGGAATGCCGACGAGATCGTGGTCCTGGACGAAGGAAGGATCGTAGAGCGAGGAAAGCACGAAGAGCTCCTGGCCCTCAACGGCCATTACCGCAAGCTGAATGATATGCAGGCACTATAAGGATATGAAAACTAAAAAGAAGATAAACGTTTCCCTGATCGAGGGACTTGAAGGAATGAGTCTCCAGGAGCTTGACCTTGTGATGGAAGGCAAGGCCTCGAAATTCCCCGTGGCCGAGAACAACTGGCCGAAAATGGCCCCCTACTCCCCCGATTGCAACGGTGCTATAGCCCGCAGCAAAACCCACCTTGCAGTAGTTTTCCATGTAAGGGGGCTCGACCTCAGGGCTACCGCTCTCGAGGACAACGGAAGGAGCTGGGAAGACAGCTGCTGCGAATTCTTCGTAGCCGATCCCTTCGATGGGACCTACTACAATTTCGAGTTGACCTGCATCGGTTCCCTGCTGGCCTCCAAGAGACAAAGCAGGCTGGAAAGCACCCTGATACCCGCTGAAGAACTCAAACGGGTCATACGCCACAGCAGCCTGGAACACAGGGAGTGGGATGCGAGCGGAGAGATATTCAGCTGGACCGTGGCGATGCTGATCCCTTTCGACCTGATCGGAATCGACTCCAATGACCTTCCCGTAAGCGTCCGCGGCAATTTCTACAAATGCGGCGACCTGACTGCCCATCCCCATTTCCTCAGCTGGAATCCGATCGATACCCCGAAGCCGGACTTCCACAGGCCTGAATTCTTCGGTGAACTGATCTTCGGCTAGGATGAAGAAGCGCAACTTCATATACCTGATACTCCTGCTGGTCTACCTCGGACTGGTAACCTGGCTCTGTTTCGGGCATTTCGACGGTCTTCCCAAGGTCCAGAAGGACTTTTTCGGGATACCGGTCGACAAGGTTGTCCACTTCCTCATGTTCCTCCCTTTCCCATTCCTCAGTTTCAAGACCTTCGATTACCTTGCGAAGAAACCCTGGCAGGCTGTGCTTGCATCCTTGGTCATCTTCGCAGTCGGCTGCGCGATCGCTGCCGGCACAGAGATCGGCCAATCCAAGACTGCTTACAGGAGTGGTGATCCCAACGATTTCCTGGCCGATATCCTGGCCCTCGGAATCGCATCCGTCGTCACTCTGGCTATATCTCTGGCATGTTCAAGAAAACACTGACATCCATCCTGCTGCTTTTGCTCGTTTGCTCAGGCGCAGGCGCCCAGCAAGCGAGGGAATTCAGGCAGACCCTGGACTCCATACAGGTCCTGATGAAGGAAAGGACCACGGTCAAGGTCGCCCTCAAGGTCAACAGGGTCTTGTCCCGTGGGGATAACCTCGACTTCACGTTCACATCGACCCTGGGGGATTATCCGTGGAGACAGGAAGACGTCAGATGGTTCCGCAGGAACCTGAAGAACCTCCTTCCAAGTCAATACAGGAACCGGCAGATCGGCAATATCATGGTCGGGAAGAACAAACTCGAGACATACGCCATGCCGACGGTCGGTTCCGATGGGAAACCGGGCACTACGATGTTCAGGACAAAGGACAGGCGGGGCCAGAATCATTTCATCCGTGAGATCGGAGGGCAGGATTTCGGCAAGGGACTGACCGGACGTACGATCGCACTGTGGCAGAGTCACGGAAGGTACTACGAAGAGAAGACCGAAAGGTGGGAATGGCAGAGGGCTCCCCTGCTGCAGACCGTCGAGGACATGTATACCCAGAGTTACGTCCTGCCTTTCCTGATTCCGATGCTGGAGAATGCCGGTGCCTACGTGATGACTCCACGTGAAAGGGATACACAGACAAATGAGATCATAGCCGACAACGACCCTTCCTTCGAAGATGGCCGTACCGAAGGGGTAAGGATGAGGGGAAACTATTATGAATCAGGCACATGGTCGGATGCCGGGACCGGATTCGCCGACTTCAAGTCCACATATGTTACCGATGAGAATCCCTTCCTGGCAGGCACCGCCAGACAGGCTTCCTGCCGTGCCCCCGAAAACGGCGGCAAAGCCGAAGCGGTATGGACCCCTGAAATCCCCCGGAGGGGACGCTATTCTGTCTACATCTCCTACAAGTCGCTGCCGAACAGCACCGAATGCGCCCACTATACTGTGAAGCACCTTGGCGGAAGCACGGAGTTCATAGTGAACCAGAAGATGGGAGGCGGGACCTGGATCTATCTGGGGACCTTCGAGTTCGGGGAAGGTTCCGAAGGCAGCGTCATCCTCGACAACGGCATCCCTGAAGGCTGCACGCACGTCAGGAATTCCGTTATTACAGCCGATGCTGTCAGGTTCGGCGGCGGAATGGGAAAGATAGCCCGGGGACTTAAGGACCATGATTTCTCGGAATATACGGTCTCCGGGATGCCCTCCTTCGCAGAAGGCGCCCTCTACTGGATGCAATGGGCCGGTGCCGATACCACGCTCCTGCACCTGCACGAAGACGATTATACTTCCGACTATGCAGACAGGGGCGCCTGGGTAAGCTGGATGTCCGGCGGTTCGCGGACGAACCCTCAGGAAAAAGGCCTGGGAATACCGGTCGACCTGTCGTTCGCCATGCATACCGATGCAGGGACCTCCCAGAATGATTCCATCATTGGCACACTTTCCATATACACCCTGCTCTGTGAAGGCAGCGACAAGCTTCCCAACGGAGAATCGAGGCAACAGGGCCGGCTGTATGCAGATTATGTCCAGACGCAGATCGTCAGTGACCTCCGCAAGCAATGGAATCCTCTCTGGAGCCGGAGGGGCCTTTGGGACCGTTCATACAGCGAATCAAGGACCACCACCGTACCGGGAATGCTGCTCGAGCTGCTTTCCCACCAGAATTTCGGGGACATGAAATTCGGTCTGGACCCTTCCTTCAGGTTTGCGGTCAGCAGGGCGGTCTACAAGGGAATCCTTAAATTCCTCAGCGCCAGGTACGGCTGTGAATATGCCGTCCAGCCGCTACCTATAAACTCTTTCTCCACTTCTTTCAGGTCCGCTCCGGTTGCCGGAAACGCCTCCCAGATACGCCTTACCTGGAAGCCTACGGCAGATTCACTTGAGGTCACTGCGGTCCCTGCCGGTTATATCCTGCAGACCAGGATCGATGACGGAGCCTTCGACAAAGGTGAGATCATAGATGCCAAGGAGGTCGGAGGCAAGCTGTACTACGACCTGACCATCAAACCCGGCAGGATATACAGCTTCAGGGTAATCGCTTTCAACCAGGGAGGAAAGAGTTTCCCTTCGGAAGTACTTAGCATCGGTATCCCGTCCAAGGGCAAGGGCAAAGGCGTGGTGGTGGTGAACAATTTCACCAGGGTATCACCACCTGCCTGGTTTGACACTCCTGAATATGCCGGATTCAACAATGTCCTAGACTCCGGTGTACCATATGTCGAGGAAATAAATTTCATCGGCGACCAGTACGAATTCAGGCGTGAACTGCCCTGGGTGGACGATGACAATCCCGGATTCGGAGCTTCGTTCACCGATCAGGCCGGAAAGGTCATTCCCGGGAATACCTTCGACTTCACGGCGATACACGGCAAGGCGATCCTGGACTCCGGCCGCCCGTTCCATTCGGTCAGCGCCGCCGCGTTCATATCCGACCCCGTCCCTTCCAAAGGAGATTCTGCAGCAGACCTGATCTGCGGTAAACAGGTCACGACCCCTGTCGGGAACGGAATGCTCGGCAACCGCTACCAGGTCTTCCCAGATGAACTGCAGGAGGCTGTCAGGCAGTTCACAGGAGCCGGAGGCAGCATTATCGTTTCCGGTGCCAATATAGGTACCGACATATGGGACAAGGTATTCCCCGTCGACACGGATCCCGATTATTCCGCAAGGACGAAGGATTTCGCACAGACTGTCCTGGGATACAGGTGGATGACCAATTATTCGACCAACAACAACGATGTATGGCCGATGAAGAACGGCTTCCTTGACCTGGCCGGCAAGTTGGGCAAGACTGAGTTCTGGAGGGAGAGGAATGACAGGATATACAATGTCGAGACCCCTGACGGAATCGTTCCGGCTTCGGAAAAGTCCCACACATTCCTCAGGTATTCCGATACCAATATTTCAGCTGCTACCTGTTTCGAAGGTGAAGGCTACAAATCCGCCTGCCTTGGTTTCCCTCTGGAGGTAATCAAGAAACAGGAGGATATCAATACCCTTGTTGCTGAGATCCTTTCATATTTCGAGAACCAGCCATGACAGAACGCGAATCCGAAATCATTGAACTGCTTCACAAGGAGGTCAAGCCGGCGCTTGGCTGCACCGAACCAATTGCCGTGGCACTTGCCGCCGCCAAAGCGACAGAAATTCACAACTGTATTTCATCCGATGGCGGCAATGAGGCAGGGCGACCATTTACCCGGACAGGGCGCGAAGCGCAGGGAGCCCTGTCGCCTTTTGCCGCCATCGGCACCTGCATTACCGTTGAAGTATCCGGGAACATCCTGAAGAACGGGATGGGAGTCGGAATACCTGGGACGGACATGATCGGACTGCACATCGCCGCCGCCCTCGGTGCGATATGCGGACGCAGCTGCTACGGACTGGAGGTCCTGAAAGACCTTACCGACGAGGATGTGGCAGCGGCCAAGAAGATGGTCGCTGAAGACAGGGTCCATGTAGGATTGGCGGATACCGACAAGCTCCTGTACGTAAAGGTTACCGTCAAGGACAATGACGACACTTCCTGGGCAGTCATTGAAGACGACCACGACAGGATTGTCGAAACAGGTCACAACGGAGATATCCAGGACTTCAGGAAGGGATGCGACGGAGAGCCGGTATCGGATAAAGCCATACGGGATTACAACCTCAGTGTCAAGGAGATATATTCATTCACCCAAAGCGTGGCTTTCGATGACATCAAGTTCATCCTGGGCGACCGCGACCTGAACCTGGCACTCGCCCGCGAAGGGCTTGAAGGCTCCTATGGGCTGGGAGTAGGAAAGGCGATCCGTGAGAACCAGTTCGAGATATTCGGAGACGACTTCATGAGCTTCGCAATGGGCATGACCGCCGCCGCTTCCGACGCCAGGATGGCAGGATGCAAGCTGCCCGCGATGAGCAATTCCGGAAGCGGAAACCAGGGAATCACCGTCAGCATGCCGGTCATCACATATGCCATCAAATACAAGGTCGGAGACGAGGACCTTGCAAGAGCCCTTATTCTGAGCAATCTCGTCGCCATCCATATCAAGGGCTACCTTGGAAAACTGTCAGCCCTGTGCGGCTGTGTCATCGCCTCGACAGGTTCGGCCTGCGGGATCGTATACCTTCAGAAAGGGACCTATGAACAGATCTGTGCTGCGATCAAGAACATGATCGGCAACATCACCGGCATGGTATGCGACGGAGCCAAGGTCGGATGCGCGATGAAGGTGGCCTCGGGTGTGTCCTGCGCCATCCAGTCCGCCGTCCTAGCCCTGAGGGGAACCTGTGTTACCGAAACGGACGGAATAATCGACAGGGACATAGAAAAGACGATCCGGAATCTCGGAGAGATCGGATCGTCTGGAATGAAATCCACGGATCAGCTGATCCAGAG
>JAEEGF011002433.1_pt1 | contig 32718 bp, 35 predicted proteins | sample 9134171 | NCBI WGS metagenome assembly JAEEGF01 (sample SAMN16246542, study PRJNA631951) | gut metagenome | biome: gut microbiome; feature: rumen; material: AP-attached | host: Bos | place: Iran: Karaj | collected 2018-10
CTTGACAAACAGCAGGCATTGAAACGCCGTATCGACCGAATCGGATACGACGCCGCCGACAACCGGAAAACTGCCGAGCGCAAATCTGGTCGTGCGCAGCAGCAACCCGTCCGCGCTTGCCGCAGCGGCGCCGCGCACCGCGTTCAGAAGACCGTACCCGCCGGAGATCAGCACGAGCATCCACTTTGCCGCGCGCAGAAACAGCCTGCCGATCGACGCAAGACGTCCCGCGGCGCAGGCGTCGAACGAAAGCAGCGCGCCGCCGATGCAGCAAAGCGGCGCTGCCGCATCGCGCAGCAATCGGATTGCCCCGCCGGACAGCAGCGTGAATGCAGAGGTCAGCGCCCCCGCGGTGTGTTCCATACCCCCTAGCGTCAGAAAGCCAAGCAGCACCGGCAGCATCCATTCCGACAGCGTCCGGATCCGTCCGAGCAGCCGGTAGACGGTCGTGATTTCTGAGGCGATCGACGTCAGCACGAGGCAGGAAACGGCAAAGCGAAACGCCGTCTCCGCCGTTTCCGTACCCGAGAGCGGCGCATACACGCCGTGCAGGATCGAAGCGAGAACGGCAAGCCCCAGATAAAGGATCAGCTTCGCAGAGGCGGCTTTCACAGACGGCAACGAAAAGGCGAGCGCGCGTTCGAAAAAGCGTTCGCCGTCCGGTTCGTCCTCCATCCCGGCAAGCGTTCGGACGAAATCGGACGGTCGGAACGGCACGTCCGGCGCTTCCTTCGAAAACCACGCATCCCATTCGGACAGATCGACCGTCCCGAGCAGCGCGTCCACCCCGTCCTTTGCCTCCTCCGCTTCGAACAGAAGGCAGAACGGCAGCAGCAACAGCAGCGTCTGTGCAACGATGCGCTTCACGGGATCGCCTCCTTCAGCAGCGTCATGCCGGTTTCCAGCAGCGCGATCGCCGACGGCAGCGTGCAGGACAGGATCATGACGCGCCCGCCGAGCTCGAGATTCGACGCGATCGCGTTCTGTCCCGCATCTCGCGCAAGACCGACGCCGAAATCCGTGAGATACGACAGCCCGATGATCTTGAGCACCGCGGACAGCACGGCGGTCGAAACGCCGTAGGATGCGCAGACCTTTTCGAACGTCCTGGCAATGCCCGAAAACGAAGTCAGACCGGTCAGCAGCAGCAACAGCGCCGTGACCGCTCCGACGGCGACGGCAAAGCCCCGATGCTCGTTGCGAAACAGCAGCGCCGTAACCGATCCGACGGCGGCGATCAGCAGCATGCGTTCCATGTCAGTAGAGCGAAAATGTGCGCCTGACCGTATCGAACAACGAGGATATCATCGACAGCACCAGCATCGTCGCAAGAATCAGACCGGCGATCGCCGCGACCGTCGCAAGCTCCTCGCGTCCGTTCTGGCGGAGCAGCTGTACGATGACGGCGACGAGGATCCCGATGCCTGCGATTTTGAACAGCAAATTGATATCCATAGCACTCCTACAGCAATAAGATGCACAGCCCGACGCCCGCAAGGACGCCGACCGCGCGGATGGTCTTTGCCTGTTTAGCGGTCTCCGACGCTGCCTGTTCCGCTTCCGACAGCGCACGTTCGAGCGACCGTATGCGCTCGTGCAGGCGTTCCGAACCGGCAGTCGACAGGCCTGTGAAGAAGGACAACAGCGTTTCGTATTCGAAGTCGAACGGCTTCCACATTTCTGCTGCCGCAGATGCGGCGTCCGCTTCGCGCGCGGCGGCGGATCTGGCGTTGAGATACGTCTGCAGCATGGAAAACAGCTCTCCGTCGTACTGCTTCGCGATGCCTTGCAGCGAGATCTCCGCGTCCGCCGCTTCGGAGAGCAGACGCAGATTCCGGATCAGCGCGCCAATACGCCGGTAACGCTCCGTCTTGCGCGACGCAGCGCGCATGCCGATCGCCGTGCACAGCGCGAACAGCAGCAGAATCCCCGCCGTCTTCATACCGTTCGATCGATGCGGCGACCGTCCGCATCCAGAACTTCTGCGCAGGTGCCGATGCCGCTCAGGATCACATACCGGTCAAAGATGCGGTCCTGAAACAGCCTTCGCAGAAACGGTCGTTTGCGCGCGCTCTCCCATGAGCGTCCGTGCGCGGTTGCCAGCACGGTGACGCCCTTCCCCGCGGCTTCCGTGACGGCGGCGGCATCCGCGACTGTGTTCAGCTCATCCATCGCCAGAACCTGCGGCGACAGCGTTGCGACGATGCGCAGCGCGGCGTCCGATTTGGTGATGCCGGAAAGCACATCGGTGCGCGTGCCGAGATCGAACGGAATCGAACCGTCCGATGCGCCGCAAAGCTCGAACCGCTCATCCGCAACGCCGACGCGCTTCGCCTTTATACCGTGCCGTCCGTCGGAAGCAATGCGCACAAGATCGCGTAACAGCGTCGTTTTTCCGCATCCGGGCGGAGATATCAGCAGCGCGGAGAGCAGCCCGCCGCCGTCCGAAAGCATGGGAAGCAGCGGTTTTGCACAGTCGATCACTTCGCGCACGATGCGAATGTTCACCCCCGACACGTTGGAGAATCCGAGCACGCCGCGTTCGGTGCGCACCATTCTGCCGGACAGCCCGACACGGCATCCGTGTACGGTCAGAAAGCCGTCGCGGCGTTCGTTCTCCCACGCATACGCGGAAAACTCCTGCAGCCTTGCGCAGAGCTCGCGCAAATCGTCGCCGGACGTCATCGGCGCGGCGTTGTTGCCGTAAACGATCCGGTCGGCACGGTCGAACACCAGTTCCATCGGCGCATCCCGCCTCAGCCGGATTTCGAGCAGCGGCGCATCGTCGTCCAGCCGTTTCAGCACTTCACCGACATTCGGAGGCAGAAGCGCACACCATTGTTCCTTCCAGTGTTCCATGCTCGTCCCTCCCGCTTTCACCCTATGCATGGATTCTGTTGCATATGAAAAAAGCCGTTCGACGGATTGCGTCAAACGGCATGGGAGATTGTTGTCAAAGCAGGGTTCTGAACGCAAGGCCGGTCGTATGCGGACCGCTGCAGGGCGCTTTTTCAAGTACGGACCGGATCAAATCCGCCGCTTCCCCGCGGGATTCGTTTGTGAGATACACCGCGTAATAATCGACCGGCGGCAGCTGTTTGTCCGCGATATATAACGGAACGCTGTTGAGCATTGTCGAATACCCGCGGTCGCTGCAGATCAGCGGAAACACCGCATTCTTCCGGTCGGTCAGTGCAGGATGTCCGTCGCAGGCGCCGCAGCCGCGATCGGACCGCGCAGGGCACGAGCGAAGCTGCATCAGCGGAAGCCGTCCCGCAACGATCAAGCCGAGCGGAATTTCGCTTTTCAGGTCGCGCAGTTTCGGAACGGACAGTTCGAACGACGCGAACTGCGCCGCAATGCCCATGTCCCGGTATGCGGCGATCGCGTCGCTGTTGGTGACGTTGAGTCCGTAACCGCCGACCGGAACAAGCCCCGCTTCCTTTGCCATGCGGACGGCGCCGATGTTCTCGCAGAGCGCATACCGTACGCCGCGCGCGTTCAGATCGCGCAGCTGTTCCGATATTTCTGCTTCGTCGTTCGGATAGACGAGGGCCGGAATCTCGACGGCTGCCCGTGCAGTGATCCGCTCCGGATGCGCAAGCAGCGCTTTGACCGGCAAACTGTAAAACGCGATCTCCGGTTCGTCCGTCCATTGCGCATCGTTTGCAAAACGTACGCAAAGGCGCGGCTTTGCCTGACGCGGCGCTCCCGGAATCGTAAGATCCGGTTCGTTGACCGTATAATGCACCGCATCCGCGCGCGCTTGATACAGCGCATCGAGCGCGTCTCTGCGCAGTGCGTTCATCGCGGACGCCGGAAGCATCAGTCCCTCATCTATCGTGCAGGAAATGCGTTTCGGGTCGAACGGCGTCCCGCCCGTCTTGGACAGAGATTTCGATACGGATTCCGCCGTCAGCGCAACCTTCTGCGCACGTTCCGGCACCGTGCCGAGCGCTCGGACCGTGTGCGCGCCGTCGCTTGCCGTCAGCGCCGACGGCTGATTAGATTTTACCGTGATTTCAAAGGAAACCGGCACGTTCTTTCGCGGTGCGCGATAAAGCTCGCGTATGCCGGCAAGCACCGGCTGCGCGCGCTTTGCATCCTCCTGCGTACGCACGCCGAACATGGTATGGTTCCGTTTGCCGGTCAGGTATCCTTCTGTGAATCCGCCGCGGGAAAACACGTTCCGGAGCGTTTCCTCCGAATACGGTTCGCCGTCGCGCGCGCGGCGCACCGCATCGACCGCCGCAGCCACATATTCCGGCGATTTCAGACGTCCTTCGATCTTGAGCGACGAAACGCCGATCTCGCGGTACTGTGCGCAGTACGCGATATGCGACATGTCCTTTAATGAAAGCGCGTATTCTGCGCCGTTGCAGACGAACGGCAGGCGGCACGGCTGCGCGCAGAGACCGCGGTTTCCGCTGCGTTCGCCGAGCATGGCGGAAAGATAGCACATGCCGGACGCGCTCATGCACAGCGCGCCGTGTACAAAGCATTCGAGCTCCGCATGCGTTTGCTCGCGAATCCTGCGGATCTCCGAAAGCGACAGCTCGCGCGCAAGCACGACGCGCGAAAAGCCGAGGTCCTCAAGCTGCAGAACGCCCGCCGCGTTGTGCACCGCCATCTGCGTCGAACCGTGCATCGCAAGCTCCGGACAGATCGCTTTTGCAAGGCGCATGACGGTCAGATCCTGCACGATGATCGCATCCGCCCCGCTCTGCGCGATTTCCGCGAGCGTGTCCGCGACGGCTTTGCGTTCCTCGTCGCGCACAAGCGTGTTGACGGTCACATGCACCTTGACTCCGTGCGCGTGGCAAAAACGTACGGCGTCGATCAGCTTTTGTCCCGTAAACTGTCCGGCGTTTCGGCGCGCGTTGCATGCGCCCGCGCCGAAATAGACCGCGTCCGCCCCCGCATATACGGCGGCTTCGAGCGATCCTTCCGTGCCGACCGGCGCCAGAATCTCCGGATTTCTCATGTCGACTGCATCTGTCATGCCCTTATTATACCGGTCGGAGCCTGCAAATGCAACCGCAAATTCCTCTTGTCAACCGGAACGGAATTTGATATGATATGCAGAGATATTTTGGGGGTAATTCCATGGATCAAGAATCGCAGCGTCCCGAAGCGGAGACCGTTGAACAGCAAAAAGAATCCGCACCCGCGCCGAAGAGAAAGCGCCGTTTCGGCGACCGTCCGGACGGATACCGTCTGCGCTCTCTGCAGCCGATGTCCAAGGTTTCGCCGTACATCATGCCGGACCGTTCCGGCGCAAGCGTCTATTTTCACGACTCGTTCGAAGTGACCGAGGTCGAAAACTATATCCGCAAAAAGCGTAATCAAGGCCTGAAAGGCTTCGGCGTCATGCATGTGCTGATCGCAAGCTACGTCCGTATCATCTCGCAGCGCCCGACGGTGAACCGCTTCCTGTCGGGACAGCGCGTGTATTCGCACGGCGACGATATCGTGATCAATCTGACCATCAAGCGTGAAATGACGCTCGAAGCCGAGGAGACCATCATCAAGATGCATTTCACGCCGACCGATACGGCGGACGACGTATATTGGAAGATCACCAAGCTGATCGAGGAGAACCGTCAGACGAATCCGGACAGCGACTTTGACAGCACGGCGAAGATCTTCAACTATATCCCCGGCCTTCTTTTGAAGAACGCGGTCTGGTTCTTGAAGCTGCTCGACTATTTCGGTCTGCTGCCCAAGAGCCTGATCGAGATCAGTCCGTTCCACGGTTCGATGTTCATCACCTCGATGGGTTCCCTGGGGGTTCCGCCGGTATATCACCATCTGTACAATTTCGGCAATATTCCCGTGTTCTTCTCCTTCGGCGCGAAGTACAAGCGTAACGAGCTCAAGGACGACGGCACGGTCGTACAGCGCAAGTATATCGATTACAAGGTCGTCTGCGACGAGCGCATCTGCGACGGATTCAATCTGGCTTCCGGTTTCAAGCTGATGAAGTCCTATCTGAAGAATCCGCACGTGCTCGACGAAAAGCCGCAGGTCGTGTATCACGATGTCGACTGACCGCAAGAGAAAAAAGAAACGCGCGATCGTCCGCATCGAGCGCATCAAAATCATCGAGTACGTCTTTATCGGACTGGTGATTTTGCTGTTCTGCGCGATGGCGTTCTATTACGGCAACGGCTGTTCGCGCAAAGGCAGGTATGCGGACGTCGAAGCGACCGCCTCCCCCGTCCCGACCGACGATCCTTCGATTCGCGGCATGAACGTGTTCTCCGCTTTAGAGGCGAACGGATTCACCGTGACCTTGCAGGGCGATTCCTACACCGTCACAGCGCCGAACGAGGTCGTCTTCACGATGCGGATGCAGTCGGACGACAAGGGCATCCTGACGCTGTCGTTCGAAACGCCCTGCTGCCCCGATCCGGAGGAGGAAGGCGCGGTTTACGACGCACTGCGCCGGGAAAACCGCAGAACGGTCGATGCGCTGCGGGAGCTGTTCGACTGTATCATGCCGGTGTTCCGGCGTCCCATGAGCGACGGCGAAACGATCGTGCAGCAATGCGCGAAGGTCGTAGAGAAGGGCAATTCGTATGCGAAACGCCTCGGCGACTATTCCGTTCGCATCCTGTCCGATCCGGACGCGATCCCGCAGACCGTCAGCATTACGCTGATGCGCGACAAATGAGCGACAAATCAATACAAACAAGCAGCCGGATTCACGGCTGCTTTTTCGATTCTATTACAAAGATGCGCATTTCGTTTGTGACCGGCAGGCGGTACGGAAACTCCGGATCCTGCGTCTCGACGAGTTTGTTTTGCACATCGTCCCCGCGCGTCGGTTGTCCGATGCCGCCGCGGTAGTGTTCGAAGAATTGCACGGCGTCGTCAAACGAACGAAACGGCTGATCGAACGGAACGGATGCGTCGAGCGTTCGAAACGCGTACCCCCGATTCTGAAGATACGCTTCCGCATCGGCGGCGGTTCGCTCATGGCGCGGCTGCCCTTCGGAAAACCGGTGTCCCGCTTGTCTGCGCTTGATCAGGATCAGCTTTCCGGATCGCGTTTGTTCGAACAGATTGACGGATTCTTCGGTCGAGCCGAAATAGCAGCAGACGATCGCGTCAAACGGTTCGCGGATCGTATGCACATCCGCAAGGCGCACGTCGATACCAGCAACGCCCTGTGTGCGGGCGGTCAACGCTTCGATCGCAGCGCAGTCGCAATCGATTGCCGTAACGGTTTTGCAGTACGGCAGAAGCGCCGTCGAAAGATACCCGAGCCCGCATCCCGCGTCCAGCACGCGATCCGACGCTTGAAGTTCCGGCGCCAAAAGCGATGCAAGCGTACGGTGAAAGCCGGTGTGTTCCGCCGCGTCGCGAAAGAAGCGGATGCGCTCGTTATCCCAGAAAAAGCGTTTATTCACGGTCCGTCTCCTTTCGTCCGTCTTGCATCGAACCCGCGTTTGCGGTATACTGTCAAAAAACGGAGGTTTCCCATGCAGCACATTCTGATCGTCGGACGCAACGGCGTCGGCAAATCCACCCTGATTCGCGCACTGCTTGACGCGATTCCCCTGCCGGTATCCGGCGTCATCACCAAAAAGGAAGCCCCCGCTGCAAACGGGTTTTCTCCCGTATACATTCACCTTTACGGCGAAGAACGGCGATATGCCGCCGAAAACTGCATCGGCGAATGCAGCGACGGAAAGAGCGTCGCGCATCCGGAAGCGTTTGAACGGTTCACGGACCGCATGCAGTTTCCGAACGACGGCGTGATCGTGTTTGACGAGCTCGGCTTTTTAGAGAGCGCCGCCCCGCGCTTCACCGATGCGGTGCTGCATACGCTTGACGCCGCGCCGTTTTGCATCTGCGCCGTGCGCGACAAGCATACCGCATTTTTGGACGCCGTTCGCACGCATCCGCGCGCTCGCGTGTTTCCGATCACGGAGGAAAACCGAGATGCGCTGCGTGAACGGCTGCTTGCGCTTCTCCCCGATTTGATGCGGGACTAATCCTCTTCCGGTTCGAGCGTTTCCCCGCGCGACTGTTTCAGGCGCATGCGATCCCAGAGCCCGTACTTGTCAGTGTTGGTGATCGCATGCATCATTTTGACGTCCGCATCCGGAACGATCGCGCAAAGATACTTGATCAGCTCCTTTGCTTCCTCGCGCTTCGTCTTCCCCGCGATCTCACAGTTGGGCGGCAGAACCGGCAGCTCCAGCTGCTTTGCGACGGACAGACAGTATTTCTCCGGCACGTAGATCATCGGTCGGATCACGGTGATATCGCTTCTGGACAGATACGTGATCGGCGCAAAGGTGTTCATGCGCCCCTCGTAGAGCATCGACATCAGAAACGTTTCCAGCACGTCTTCACGGTTGTGCCCGAGCGCGACCTTGGTGCAGCCGCGCTGCTTTGCCGCGTTGTTCAGCGCGCCTCTACGGAGCTTTGCGCACAGCGCGCAGGGCGAACGCTCCGCGCGGTATTCGAACACGACCTTGCCGATCTCCGTCGGAATGACTTCGAACGGAATGCCGATCTTCTCCGCATACGCGCGGATCGGCGCGGTGTTCTGATACCGGAGTCCGAGATCCAGCATGATCGCAATGACGTCGAACTTCGTATAGGAAAAGCGCTGATACAGCTTCATCGCCTGCATCAGCAGCAGCGAGTCCTTGCCGCCGGACACGCCGATGCAAATCTTGTCTCCGTCCTCGATCATGCGGAATTTCTCGTCCGCGCGACGGATGCTGCCCAATATCCGTTTCATAGAAACCAACCTTTCCGTTCCAGTATACCTTCTTGCGCGGCGTCTGTAAAGAATCGGAACTCCGTAAAATGTAAAAGAACGATAAAATTCTTTCGGAATCGTTGCGGATTATGCAGTTCTTTGTTATAATGACGGCGTTCAGAAACAACGGAGGTTTCCATGACCGTTTCCGATATCTTTTTCATCGGCGTAGGCCTTTCGATGGACGCGCTGGCGGTTGCGATGTGCCAAGGCGTTTCCATGAAAAAACTGCACATCGGCGGCGCGCTGCGCGTGGCGCTGTTTTTCGGCGGCTTTCAGGCGCTGATGCCGCTTGCCGGTTTTGCGCTCGGTTCGACGTTTGCTTCGTTTGTCACGATCGGCCCGTGGATCGCCGCGGCGCTGCTGCTGATCATCGGCGGAAAGATGTTGATCGACGGCATCCGCGACAAACAGGATGAACCGACCAACGAGCTCGCTTCACTCGGCAAGCTGGTCCTGCTTGCGATCGCGACGAGCATCGACGCGTTTGCCGTCGGCGTCGGCTTCTCCATGCAGGAAGGCATCGTCTGGCTGCACGGCGGCATCAGCATCTTCTTTGCCGTCGCTCTGATCGGCTGCACGACCTTCGTCCTCTCGCTGTTCGGCGTATGGGTGGGCAACCGGTTCGGGCTCAGATATCACCGCCTCGCTACGATGATCGGCGGCATCGTGCTGATCGCAATCGGCATCAAAATGGTTTTGGAAGCGCTCGGCATTCTGCCCGCATTTCTGCGCTGTGACGGCTCCGCATTGCGCGATGCGGCGCTGCATATACTCCGGTTATGAGTTCCGAAAAGAAATCGATCGCATTGCCGCTGGTTCTGTTCATTCTCCTATGCCTGATCCTTGCGGCAATCGTCGGATACATCGTTTATCTGCATATCCATGCGCCCGCGCCGCAGCCGGTTCCCGTCAAAGCCACGTCTGAGCCGACCGCGGAGCCGAGCGCGACGCCGCATGCGACCGCCGTTCCCGAACCGACAGCAACGCCGGTTCCGGCAGCGGAAGCGACGCAGGAGCCGGATTATCCGTTCCGTGAGGACGACGTCAAGTTCTGGACGGAAGGCGCGCTCCGGCTGTCCGGCAGTTACCGCAGCCCGACGCTTTCCGTGAACGTCAGAACCGTCGTCGACAACAGCACGTACGGACGGCGTGTGACCTATTATGTCGCGGACGTCTATGTGCGAGACGTTACGCAGCTTCGCGCCGCAAGCTGCAGCGGCGATTTTCAGCGAACCGGACACGGCAGTGTGGAACGCACCGCAAAGCAGGTGAACGCGCTCGTAGCGATCTCCGGCGACTACTGCGGATTCCACCGCGATTCTCTGGTCATCCGCAACGGCGAGGTCTACCGCAAGAGCATGCGCACCAACATGGACGTCTGCTTGCTTTTGCGCGACGGCACGATGGAAACGTACCGGAGCGGAACGATTACGCTGAAGGAGATTCTCGACAAGGATCCGTGGCAGGCGTGGCAGTTCGGTCCCGCGCTTTTGAACGAGGAAGGCGACGCGCGGACGTCGTTTGCTTCGACTTCGATCAGCCCGCGCAACCCGCGCAGCTGTATCGGATACGTCGATCCGGGACACTATGTGTTCGTCGTGGTCGACGGACGGCAGAAGCATTCTCGCGGTCTGACGCTGACCGAGCTTGCCTCGCTGATGGAAACGCTCGGCTGCCGTCAGGCGTTCAATCTGGACGGCGGCGCTTCCGCGCACTTCTTCTGGCACGATACGATCTTCAACAAACCGAGCAAGGGCGGACGGCAGATCTCCGATATCATCTATGTTGCGAAGGAAGACTATCCGGATTCCTTCTACTTCCGCGGAAAGGACGGCAAAGACAAATGAAGCGTACATCGAAAGCGATCATCGGCGCAGGCTTGGTTCTGCTGCTGATCGGCTGTTCCTTCATGCATCAGGAGGCAGCCGCAACGCCGTCCCCGACGCCGGAACCGTCGGATACGCCCGACATCGTCGTTGACATCACGCCCGCGCCGACCGCTGTGCCGACGCCCGCGCCGACACCCGTCCCGTCCCCCACGCCCACGCCTTCGCCGACGCCGTCCCCGACGCCGGAACCGGAGGGGCTGATCGGTTGGAGCGTCGGCGGGTTCGTACCGAAGGAAGAGACGACGATGACCGAAGACGCCTATGTAAGCGATCAGATCCATATCACGGTCCGCAAAGTCTTCGACGAGGAGACCTACGAGAAAAAGAATGTGACGTATTTTGTCACGGACGTCTATGTGCGCGACGTCAGACGCATCGAAACCGCCGCGGCGGGCGGATTCAAGAAGCATTCCGAAATGCGCGTGGATCGCATGGCGGAGCGCGAAAACGCGATCTTCGCCATCACCGGCGACTATTACGGACACCACGCGCACTCGCTCGTCATCCGCAACGGCGTCGTATACGATAAAAAGCTGTACAGCAACTGGGATCTCTGTTTCCTGTATCTGGACGGTACGATGGAAACCATGGCGGCAAGCGACTACCGGCCGAAGAATCTGCGCGACGACATCTGGCAAGCCTGGCAGTTCGGACCGTCGCTCCTGGATGCGGACGGTCATGCGATCGAAAGCTTCCCGAAATCGAACATCAAGACGCAGAATCCGCGCACGGTCATGGGCTATTACGAGCCGGGACATTACTGCTTCGTCACCGTCGACGGCAGACAGGGCAGCTATTCCGGCGGCATGACGCTGACCGAGCTTGCGCAGCTGATGGAATCGCTCGGCTGCAAGCTTGCGTTCAATCTGGACGGCGGCGAATCCGCGTCGCTGTACTGGAACGGACGGATCTACAACTCCCCGTACAACGGCGGACGCTCGATCTCGGATATCATTCTGATCCGCGCCGAAGAATCCTGAACGAAAGCCGCCTCGCAGGAAAACCTGTGAGGCGGTTTTTTCAAAGTTCCAGTTCCATATACCGGCGATAGGTGGAAAACCCGATTGCTTCATAGAATTGCAGCGCGTCGCGGTTGAACTCCCACATATTGAGTTCGACCTTGGAAAAGCCCTGTTCCCTTGCATAAACGCGGATAAACGTCATCAGCTCGGTGCCGACGCCCGTTCTGCGGTATGCTTTGTCCACACAGAATTCGTCGATATCGAGATAGTCGCGCACCCGCATAAACGGGTTTTCCGGCCTTGTGATATGATTGAGCACCGCAAACCCGCAAAGCACGCCGTCGCGTTCGTCGACGACGATGCGCTGTCTCGGATCGTTCCATATCGTGCGGATGTGGTCCTGCAGTTCTTTCGAAAACCCGGGCTTGAAGATGTCCGGTCTGCCCGCAACGTGCAGATCGTTGACCTGTTTTCGAAGCGCATTGACGCGATCCAGTTCCGATTCCTTTGCAAAACGTACCGCCATAAAGCCCTCCTATCCGCGCAGAAAACCGCAGCAGCCGAACTCAGACAGCGGACGAAACCCCGCGGCGCGATAGAACGCGGCGGCCTTTTGCGTATCGTCGGTAATGAGCTCCGTCTGACGTACGGACGCATAGCGCTCCTGCAAACGTTTCAGCAGCGCGGTTCCGACGCCCCTGCGCTGATACGCCGGATGCACAAGCAAGTCCTGCACAAACACGATCGTTTCCCCGTCGCCGACCGCACGCAGTATGCCGATGAGCCGCTCGCCCTCGTATGCGGCAAGAACAAGGAGCGACTTTTCAAAGCCGCGTTTCAATGCGGGCAGATTGTCGGTATACGCCGTCCAGCCGACGGAAGCGTACAAATCTGCGATTTCTGCTTCTTTATATGTTTCGTATGTTCGTATCTGCACGGTGCGATCCTCGCGTTTCTGCTGTGTTATGATGAGTATAGCAAAGGGCGAACCGGAATGCAACCGGTATCTGAAACGGCACAATCGGCAAAACTGATTTGTTTAATGACTTGTTTGCAATGTTTGGGTATGAAAAAAGCCCCTGAATCAGGGGCTTTTTTCGTGGTCGAGGCGACTGGATTTGAACCAGCGGCCTTTTGGTCCCGAACCAAACGCGCTACCAAACTGCGCTACGCCTCGACAATGGAGCCAAAGAGGGGACTCGGACCCCTGACCTACGCATTACGAGTGCGTCGCTCTACCGACTGAGCTACTTTGGCGGACCTTTTCTATTATAGGCAAAAGAGGTTGTTCTGTCAAGTACGAATTTTAAAAACTTTCATATATCTTTCGCAGACGCGTTTTGACATTTTACGTGACTTTTTTCGGGAAGTATGCTATGATAGTCCATCATATGTTTGAAAGGAGATGCGCGTATGAAGCACCGGCTTTTCATCCTGCTGTTGCTGCTTGCCTGCCTGCTGCCCTTCGGCTGCGGCGGCGACCGGCAGCAAACGGCTGCGGAATCCTCGCCCGTATGGGAGCTTGCCAAGCGCTATCCGTCCACTTACGGCACGATCCGTCACGCCTATACCTATGAACGGAACGGACAAATCTTCTATCTCAGCATCGCGCGCGGCAAGAAGGTCTCCGACGCTTCGAAGGAGCCGCTCGATTCGATGACGAAGAACGGTTTGACCGTGAACTTGCTGGAAAGCAGCAAAAGAGACAGCGACGACACGCTGACCGATTTTACATACTACGCTTGCGATAGCGAACCGTATCGCTATACGATCGGCATCGAACAATCCGGTCTGATGATGCAGACGCTGCTTTCGACGGAGGAAGCGTTCGCGCTGATTCGCGATCCGCATGCGAAGATCGAAGGACTCACCCTGCAGACGGAGGAATGGAGCGCGTACCTAAGGCTCGACGCCTGCAATCTGGAGATCTCGATCTTCCCGAACGACGGCGACAGGCAGTACCGGCTTTGCGAAGACACCTTTGAAAGCCGCACGGAAAACGGAGAATCGTACCTCTATGATACCAATAACGACGCGATCGCCTACACGAACGGAACCGACACCGTCGTGATCAGGCAATCGAACCGTTCCGGCGCGGAACACACTCCATACAACACCTTGACCGAATGCAAGGCGCTGCTTGCGCTGCTCGGGAACTGATAGGAGGACTTCATGATACTCTTGGAAACGACGGAAGCCATCGGAAACGCTCCGTTCTTCGTATGGCTGATGGATCAGCTGCGCGCGCTTGCGGCGCTTCGCGTGCCGTTTTTGACCGCAATCATGTCCGCTGTCACCTATCTCGGGCATGAGATGGTATTCCTTGTGATCGCCATGATTCTCGTCTGGTGCGTGGATAAGCGGTACGGTTACCGGTTCCTCGGCGTGTTCATGGTCGGAAGCTTTCTGCAGCAGGCGTTGAAGGCGATCTTCATGATCCCGCGTCCCTGGATCATCGATCCGACGTTTCAGGCGGTGGAAAGCGCAATCCCGGCGGCAAGCGGGTACTCCTTCCCGAGCGGTCACACCTTGACCGCATGCATCGCGCTCGGCGGCGTCGCAATGTATCTCAAAAAGAAGTGGGCTTATGCCGCGGCGATCGTTCTTTCGCTGATCGTTGCGTTCTCGCGCATGTATCTCGGCGTACATACGCTCTTGGACGTCGTCGTCGGTCTGCTTCTCGGCGTGATCGTATTGATCTTCTTTGCCGTCCTGTTCCGCGATGAACGCGAACAGAACCGCAGGCTGAATGCGATCCTTGTCATCGGCGCGGCCGCAAGCATCGGTCTGTTGGCATTTCTGCTTGCCAGTCCCCCGCCTGCCGATCCGGCAAACCTACCGACGGCAAAGGAGAGCATCGGAAACGCGTATGTGCTTGTCGGCGCCACGTTGGGTATGATCGTCGGAAAGCTGATGGACGATTCGTTCGTGCATTTCGAGACGAAAGCGGTCTGGTGGGTGCAGCTCATCAAGATTGCGCTCGGTCTGATCGTCGCGCTCGGCGTTCGCGCCGGGCTCAAGGCGGTATTCGGCGGTTCGGACGAACCGGCATTGCTGCGCGGCGTCCGGTATTGCGTCATGACCGTCGTCTGCGTCGGCGTCTATCCCATGCTGTTTAAGGTTCTGAACAAACTCGGCAGCAAGTAAAAGCAACAAAATCGATCCTTTCGGGAGGCTTCGCGCCTCCTTCTTTTTTGCTCGTTTTTGTGCGGTTCCGTCCGTTCCCCGTTTTTCCTTCGAATGATCGATATATCGTTCATGCGATCCATATTTAGCGTTCTAAATCCATTTAGACATAAAATCACCCATTATAATTTACCACGTGTTCATAATTTGTTCAAGTCTTATTCATAAATTGATCGCCGTTTTTTGGCGATTCCTTCACAAAATAAGAGCAATTTTGACACAATTAGCCGATATAATGCAGTCAGATACAAGAAAGGAGCGAATGGAAATGACTGAATTGGAATTGAAGAAATTGTATCGCCGTATCGAACGCGCCTCCCGGCTGCGGACTCCCTGGTACCTGAAGCTCGCCTCCCTGCTCAGCATCTTCTTCTGATCGCCGGCATCGAGAATCGTGCTTGCTTCCTCCTCCGCAATCTGCTATAATGGTTGCATCAAAAAAGGAGGAACAAACAATGGATGCTTTGTTTGCATTGAAGAACCGCCGCAGTGTACGTGCGTACCGCGAGGAACAGGTACATGAGGATCAGCTGAACGCGATCCTGGAAGCTGCCACCTTTGCCCCCACCGGCAACGGAAAGCAGAGCCCGACGATGGTCGTCGTACAGGACAGGGAGCTTGTGAAGAAGCTCAGCCGTATGAATGCCGCAGTGATGGGCAGCAACGGTGATCCGTTCTACGGCGCACCGACCGTCGTGATCGTATTCGGCAATCCGAACGCCGCTTCGACCTGGTTTGAAGACGGATGTCTGGTGATGGGCAATCTCTTGAACGCCGCGTTCGCCGCGGGTGTGGACTCCTGCTGGATCCACCGCGCGAAGCAGATGTTCGAAACCGAAGAAGGCAAGGCTCTGATGAAGGAATGGGGCGTTCCGGAAGGATGCGTCGGCATCGGAAACTGCATTCTCGGCTATGCAGCGGCTCCCCTGTCCGCTCCCGCGCCCAGAAAAGCGAATTACGTCATTCGCGCATAATGCCAAAACGCAAAGAAGCGAGGTTTTCCCCCGCTTCTTTTTTTGCGTTCGTTTATCTTCCGCAGGCTTTCATCAGCAGCACAAGTCCCGCAATGACCGCGACGACCGCCGCAATCACCAGGATGACGCGGACCGCGGATACCGGCGTCTTGCCGCCGACCTTGCCGTTCTGTCCGTTGACAAGGAAGCGATAGAGCTTGTCCTTGTACTTGAACGAACTCATCCACACCGGCAGCAGAAGATATTTATAAGTTGTTTCGGCATACGTCGTCTTGCCGTTGACATCCTCGACGTGATCTGCGTTGTATCGATTCGAAATATCGCTCTTGATATCCTCCTCGATCTTCTCTTCCATCTTCTTTTTCGCGCTCTCCCAACCGTCCTTCAAGCCGATTGAATAGCGCTCCGCCGTGAATCCCTGCAGGAACTTCGGCTGGTAACGAACGTTCTCCGCGGTTTCGAACGGCTCGATGCGCGACATCAGATCCGCTTCATATCGTTTGGAACCGAACACCAGAACATCATCAAACTGCTCGTTCTGTACGCCGCCGGTCGTGAACCAGTCGGTATAGGTTTCCTTTTTGCCGTCCTTGCCCTCGCGCTCGCGGTCGATGCCGTAGCGCGCCGTATACCTGGTGGTCGTCTTGGCGTCATAGGTCCAGTACGGCAGATACACGCCTTTGAACGCATCCGGTCTGGCGCTTTCCTTCGCGCGCTTCGGGCAGAAGAATTTGCCCTTGATCCAGTTGGTGAAGAGGCTGCCCGCTTTCTTTTCGTCGATGCGGAACGGCACCACGCCGCCCGGCGCGAGCGTCTTGACGTCCTCGCTCGCCTGCATGACCTGATTGCTGCCGCAGTACGGGCAGACGTCCGCGATCTGCAGCTCGTCATAGATCGATTCCGCGCCGCAGGATTTGCAGATGATGACCTTGTTCTTCGCACCCCAGTCATAGCCTTCCGTGTTGGTTTCGGAAAGCAGATCGAGCTCGTCGGCACTCCTGTCCGCGCCTTCCTCGTTCTTTTCGGTCTGAATCTGCTCCCAGTGACCGCAGAACGCGCAGCTCAGACCGTTCTTCACCGGATCATACTGCAGCGTCGCACCGCAGTTCGGGCACTTTCTGTCGGTCTCTTTGATGGTTTTCGTCCGTCTCGCTTCTTGTTCCATGTGCTCCCCTCCTCATATAAACTAAGATGCTTGATCGATCCGCCACGGCAACGGAAGCGTGAATTCCTCGTTCCGTTCGTCAAACGGATAGTACTCCTCGCGGTTGCTCGGATCATCGAACCGGTTGAAATCCTCGAACACCGGCGAATAGGTCATGTTGTGCATCGTCCCCGCCGCTTCGTCGATCTGGATCAGCCGGAGGTATCCCCCGCCGCCGTCGTGCAGCGACGCCTGATAGTTGAACAGCATCTGATAAACCGTGCGGTCCGCCTTGCCGTCTCCGTCGTCGTCGAACGATTCCGGGAAACAGTACGCGCCGTACTTGTGTCCGCACAGGACCATATAGACGTTCGGCGTCCGCTTGACGACGAGATCATACCATTTCTTGCCGTCCTCGGAAAGAGTCTGCGTCTTGGTATAGTAATCGTGCAGGCAGAGCACGCCGACGCGGTCCGGATATGCCCGGAACGTATCGTACACCCAGGTAAACGCCTTCTTGGTCGGCGCAAAGCCCATATAGACGAAGATATAGTCGGTTTCGCCGATCGTGAGAAGGTCGTAGTGCCCGCGGTTGTCCTCGAACGAACCGCCGTACCACGGCTTGTCCGCATAATGCTTTTCGCCGAAATACTTGGTGAAGATCTTGTACCCGTACGGATCGAGAATGTCGTGATTGCCCGCAAGCACGCCGTTCGGGATGTCGTCGATATAGGACTGCGCAGTCAGAGCGACCTGCCACTCCGAATCGAGATCGGTGTTGTGCACGAGATCGCCGGTATTGATGACGTATTTGAGATGCAATTCCTCGCAATGGTCGCGCAAAAAGCCGGTCATTGCATAGTAGTATTCCGGAAATTTCTTCGAATAGTGCTGCGGATCGCTGATCCATGCGATCGTATAGACGCCTTCCGCCGCCGCATAGGTCCCGGTATGCGCGGAAGGACTCGGCGCATCGGTCGGCTGCTGTGTCGGCGGCTCCGTGGCGTCGGGCGTCGGCATCGGAACCGGCGTCTGAACCGCCGCCGCGGGAACGACGTCGGTCTCGGCAACGATCGTGACGTCCTCCGTCTGCACCTGTGCAGCAGGCGTTGTCTGCGGCGTTTCGGGGACTTTGACGCAGGCGAAAAACAGCATCAAGAAGATGCCGGACAGAACTGCCGCCGCAATCCGTTTGATATACGGTCACCTCGCTTCCGATCGTTCGATACTATCCTACCACGATTGGAAAAGTCTGTCAAATCCGATCGGTCGGGTTTACGCGAATCGCCGGAAGGACAAACTATCGGTCGGAGGTGATGCACTTGCAGAAAGTGGAAATCACGAGCATCGATACATCGCAGCTGCCGCGTCTGAAGCCGGAAGAGATGCGCGAATTGCTGATACGGGCGAAATCCGGCGACGAGCAGGCACGGGAGAAGTTCATCTACGCGAACCTCCGTCTCGTTCTGTCCGTGGTGCAGCGGTTTTCCGGACGCGGCGAGCTTGCCGACGATCTCTTTCAGGTCGGATGCATCGGGCTTCTGAAGTCCGTCGCGGGCTTCGATCTCAGTCAGGACGTGCGGTTTTCGACCTACGCGGTGCCGATGATCGCGGGCGAGATCCGGCGGCATCTGCGCGATTACAGCGCCGTGCGCGTGCCGCGTTCGATGCGCGATACCGCATACCGCGCGATGCAGGCAAAGCTCAAGCTGACCGAGTCGCTCTCGCGCGAGCCGAGCGTTTCCGAGATCGCCGCGGAGCTCGGGATTCCCGAACCGGACGTGGTCTTTGCGCTCGACGCCGTCAGCGATCCGGTGAGTCTGTACGATCCCGTATTCAACAGCGACGACGACGCCATGTGCGTTCTCGACCAGATCCGCGATCCGAAGGATACCGAGACGCGTCGGCTGAACGCGATTGCGCTCAAGGAAGGCATTTCGCACCTGTCCGAACGCGACCAGAAAATACTCAAGCTGCGCTATTATGCCTGCAAAACGCAGGTGGAGGTCTCGAAGGAGATCGGCATCTCGCAGGCGCAGGTCTCGCGTCTTGAAAAGAGTGCGCTGAAGCAGCTTGAAAAGTACGTCAAATCATGACTGCATCCGCAGAAGATCGCGCTTGAGTCGTTTCATGATCCGCTTTTCCAGGCGGCTGATATAGCTTTGCGAAATGCCCATCGCGTCGGCAACCTGCTTTTGCGTCTGCGCCTCGCCGTTGCGGAGTCCGAACCTGAGATCGATGATGTCGCGTTCGCGGTCCGAAAGCTTTGCCAGCGCCCGATTCAGCAGATCGCGCTCCGCCTCGTCCTCCATATCGCGGCTGACGACGTCCGGATCGGTGCCGAGGATATCCTCCAAAAGCAGTTCGTTGCCGTCCCAGTCGACGTTCAGCGGTTCTTCGAAGCTGACTTCGAGCTTGAGCTTTGTGGTGCGGCGCAGATGCATCAGAATCTCGTTTTCGATGCAGCGGGACGCGTAGGTTGCAAGCTTGATCTTCTTTTCGGATTTGAAGGTTTCAACCGCTTTGATGAGCCCGATCGTGCCGATGCTGATCAGATCCTCCGTCTGCACGCCGGTGTTCTCGAACTTGCGCGCCAGATATACGACAAGCCGCAGATTGTGCACGATCAGTTTGTCCTTCGCTTCGCGGTCGGTCGGCGCGAGCGCGATGCAGCGCGCCTCCTCCTCCGGATCGAGCGGCGCGGGCAAGCCCTCGTTTGTGTGAATGTACCAGCAGATAGTGCGTCTGCCAACGTGCAGCCGCAAAAGCAGGCGCGACCAGATGCGCAAAAGCCTTTTGATCATGTTTTGTCCTCCATTTCACCGGCAGTACGGCTTCCGGCAGAATTGCCTCCGCATGCGCGATCGGCAGCGGAGACTGCGCGCAGACGCAGTCGACGGCAACGCCGTATTCCGAAAGGATCACCGATCGCGCGCGTTCGCCGTACAGAACGCCGCTTTTGGAAGCATTTGCATACGGCACCGGCAGCAGCGGCCGGTCCGGCGCGCGATCCATCAGCAGAACGGGTAGCCCCGTCGCCGGTTCCCTCAAAAGATTCCCGCTGTCGATCAGTGCGGTCATGCGGTAGGTATGCGTTTTCAGCCGCACAACGACCGGGGTATACAGCGCGGACCGGTTTCTTCTGAGAAGCATCGCGCGCATCAGCCGCGGAAGCATGCTTGCGATCGCCGCGGAAACGAGTGCGGCGCGAAGCGGTACGGTGCCTAAAATCGTGCCGTCCTTTGTGATGCTTCCGCCGAGCAGCAGTGTCAGCATCAGCGCGCTGCCGCCGACCGTCACCGCGGACAGCAGCAGAAACGGCAGCGTGCGCAGAGGCGTGCCCGCCGTTCGAAACAGCGGCAGCGAGAACAGCAGAAAGCACGGAACCCTGCAATACCACGCGCGCAGAAGCGGTTCGACAAACAGCGACAGCAGCGCGTAGACCGCGCCGATCAGCGAGACGGTCAGCGTCGGCAGCAGCCGGATCCGCACGCCGATCCATGCGCCGGTCAGTGCGTAGACGCAGTAGTTCATCAGCGCATTGTCGAACAGGAACGCTTCGACCGACAGCTTCATGCGACGCGTATGACCAGAACGGTCATATCATCCGATCCGCCGCTTTTCTGCGCCGCTTTGAGAATGCGGTCCCCCATCGCTTCGTATGCGCCGGACGCGGAACGGATGGTCTTCTCCGGTCCGTCCCTGAGCGCATCCTGTACGCCGTCTGAACACAGAACAAGCCGGTCGTTCGGTTTGAGTTTCATGCGGATCACGCTCGGCTTGGCTTCCGCAAGGATGCCGCAGGGCAGCGCCTCGCCGAAGATCGGTTTGACTTTGCCTTCGCGCAAGAGATAGCACGGCGGCGCGCCGTATTTCAACAGCTCGGCTTCGCCGGTATTGAGGTCGATCGATACCGCATCGAGCGTCGCGTACATCTCGGCGTCGCTTCGCGCAAGCAGCAGTCGGTTGACGTTTTCATAAATCAGTTCGCGCTGCATGCCCGCGTGGTACAGCCGGAACAGCAGATCGATCGCCGCCTCGCTCTCCTCTCGCGCGCTCTGACCGCTGCCCATTCCGTCGGACAGGGCAAAGCACACATGCCCGCCGATCAGACGGCATTCGCCCGTCGCATCACCGCTGACCGACAGCGGATCGCAGGTGCGCGAAACGCGCATCGAGGCGTGCAGAATCGCATCCCGTTCGAACAGCATCGTGACCGTATCGCGCTCGATCTCGCTCTCGACGATCCTCAGGCGAAACCCGCAGGCAATGCGCAAGGTTTCGAGCAGGATCGACCGTTTCAGCTGCAGCGGACGTCGCACGCAGACCGACAGGATTTCCGTGCCGCCAAGCTCGTACCGGTCGACCGCTACGACGCGCACGCCGCTTTCCTTGAGCGCCGTCCGGATCCTTCCGCACATCAGGTCGGTTTCCCTGTCCCTGCCGCGCATCCGTTTTGCATAATCGCAGAGCGCTTCGCCCGCGCCTACAAACTGCCGGTCAATGAGACCGGTCTGCTCGCGCACCCGTTCGCAGACGGCGTTGCGGTTCTGCGCCTGCTGATAGGATAAAAGCACCGCGGCGCGCAGATCGGCGAATCTTCTGCAGTCCGGATCGATCGGATCGGGCAGCACAGCGCGCCGTCCCTCCGCCGCATCGTCGGCGACCTGCATGATCGCCTCCTGCATCGCATACGCGTCCTTCCAGCAGGTCTCCTTCGCCTTGCATCCGCGGCAGACGGTCAACGCGCCCTGCATCGTCCAGCGTTTCACTGCGTCCTCCTCCTGCAGCGCGGTGCGGAACATCCCCGAAAAGCCGGACAGCAGTCTGCCCATGCGCATCAGTTCGTTCGACGCGCCGTATTCGATGCGCTCGATCGCACTGCGCATCGACTGTTCGGACAGCGCAGATGCGTCGGTGACGCTTTGCAGCCAATCCGTCCAGCGTTTCGGCATCAGCAGAAAGAGCAGCGAACCGCACAGCAGATTCTGGAGATTCATCGCAAATGCGGCATCGGAGAGGATCGTCTGAAACAGCAGGCTTGCGCAGAAGAACATCAGCGCCGTCAGCGGTCTGCCTTCGCGCCGCACCGCGGTACCGGAGAGCGCGCCGAGCGCAACCGCGCCGATCAGCAGCGGATCGCCGTTCGTGTACAGGATGAGCAGCGACGACCAGAGCGTACCGGCCGCAGCGCCGAACAGTCCGCGCGCCGCAACAAAAAGCTGCGTCAGCAGCAAAAGAAGCGTAACCGACGCCGACCAGCCGAGAAACCGCAGTTCGGAAACCGCAAGCAGAAGCGCGCCGATCGCAAGCGCGAACATCGTCTGTTCCGCGTCCGTCAGAACCCGTTCGACGGACAGATGCCTTGCCGACTGCAGCACGCGCCTGACGCAGATGCCGAACGAGGCGGCAATCGCAAGCGAAGCCGCGCCGTACAGCAGTTCGATCGCGCCGGTTCGCACAAGCAGCGGCATCGAGGCAAGGAACGATGCGCAAAACAGCAGGATCGAAACGCGCAGCGGCGTCTTTTTCTTCATCCACTCGGCGGCCCGCAGCGCGACGACATACAGGATTGCGGCGCAGATCGTCTGCCAGAGCGGCGGCGATTCGATCATCGCGCCGAGCACGATTCCGCCGAGCACGGCATACGGTTCGACGCCCGCAAGCGCGCACCCGAGCAGCATCCCGAGCGCAAGCGGCATGTGCGCGCCGTGGATGCGCACACGCGTCAGAAGCAGCGCTCCCAAGAATCCGCCGAGGACGGTCCACGTCTCGTACAGATCGAGATTGATTCTCTTTTTGATCCCTTCTTTGATCGCCATGCCCGTATTGTACTCGGATATACCGGTGTATGTTCGGCGAACCAGCACGAAGCGCAGACGGTTTTTCCCAACAGAATTCGAATCGATCCGATTCCGATTGCGGCGTCTCGTCCGGTCCCGACGGCATCTTACAGAATCATCTTGCCGATGCGTTTGGGATATGCTATAATAAACTAAGTTTTTATGGGAGGAACCGCTATGTTTATCGCAAACGGGGATTATCGGAATCTGCAGGGAAACTACCTGTTCTATGAGGTCGGCAAGCGTGCCCGCGCCTATGCCGAAACGCATCCGGATGCGGACATCATCCGCATGGGCATCGGCGACGTCACACAGCCGCTCGTGCCCGCCGTCATCGCCGCCATGCACCGCGCCGTCGAGGAGATGGGACACGCGGAGACGTTTCACGGCTATGCGCCGGACTTCGGCTACGAGTTTTTGCGCGAGGCGATTCACCGCCGCGATTATCTGCTGCGCGGCATTCCCGTTTCGCAGGACGAAATCTTCGTTTCGGACGGTGCGAAGTGCGACGTCGGCAACTTCCAGGAGCTGTTTTCGAGAAACGCGCGGATCGCGGTGCTCGATCCCGTCTACCCCGTCTATGTCGATACGAACGTCATGGGCGGCAGAAGCGGCGCGTTCGATCCCGTGAAGGGCGGCTATGCAAACATCACGTATCTGCCCGCGACGGCGGAAAACGACTTTGTGCCGGAGCTCCCGAAGGAGCCGGTCGACGTCATCTATCTCTGCTACCCGAACAATCCGACCGGCGCGACGCTCAACCATGAACAGCTCAAGGTCTTTGTCGATTACTGCAACCGCACCGGCACGCTGCTGCTCTATGATTCCGCGTACGAGGCGTACATCCGCGATCCCAAGCTTCCGCATTCGATCTACGAGATCGACGGCGCGCGCACCTGCGCGGTCGAGTTTCGCTCGATGAGCAAGACGGCAGGCTTCACCGGCACGCGCTGCGCCTACACCGTGGTGCCGAAGGATCTGGTCTACCGCGACGAAACCGGCGAACAGGTGCATCTCAAGGATCTTTGGGCAAGACGCATCTCGACGAAGTTCAACGGCGTTGCCTACATCACACAGGTCGGCGCCGCCGCGGCGTACAACGAAGGGTACGCCGAAATCATGAACACCGTGGATTACTACATGGAGAACGCGCGCATCATCCGCACGTCTCTGGAAGCGGCGGGCTACACGGTCTACGGCGGGCAGAACGCGCCGTACGTATGGATCAAGGTCCCCGGCGGCGACAGCTGGGCATTCTATGACGAGCTTCTCGATCGCTGCCACATCATCGGCACGCCGGGCGCGGGCTTCGGCAAGGCCGGCGAAGGATACTTCCGCATGACCGCGTTTGCGACGCGCGAGAACACGATCCGCGCAATGGAGCGCATCAAGGGAGGCAAGGCATGACAAAGATCATCGCATTCGAGGGCATCGACGGAACCGGCAAAAGCGTGCAGATGCAGCGGCTTTCCGACGCATTGAAATCGCGCGGGCTCTCCGTTTGGGAGATCTCCTTCCCCATGTACGACACGTTCTTCGGCGATCTCGTGGGGCGGTATCTGTCCGCAAAGGACGGCATTGCCGCGAACACCGTCGACGGCAAGAGCATGGCGCTGTGGTTTGCGCTCGACCGGTTCGAGGCGTTCAGAAACCTCGATTATTCCGGATATGACGTACTGCTGATCAACCGCTATGTGCTTTCGAACGCCGTCTATCAGAGCATCCGCGACATCGATCTCGGCAAGCCGGACATCCTCGATTTCTGTCTGGAGCTCGAGCACAAACACTTCGGCATCCCCGTGCCAGACCTGCATCTGGTGCTTGACATGGACACACAGGACGCCGCAAACAACGTGGACAAAAAGGGCTTTCGCGACTATATCGGCAACGCGCGCGACGTGTATGAGAGCATCGATTCGATCCAGGCGCGCGCCCGCAAAAAATACGCCGAATACGCGCAGCGCATCCCGAACGTCAGGCTGATCAACTGCATGGAACACGGCGCGCTGCTGCCGATCGACGTGATCGCCGGACGGGTTCTTCAGGTTGTGGACGAAACGCTGTTCTGAGGCAAGCAAAAAGGACTGTAAAGATTCGTTCTTTACAGTCCTTTTTTTGTTTGAAGATCGCACACCCGTCCTTCGACCGCTTGCTCCGAGTGGGCTCTCAACCGGTGACTCCGCGCAGGTAACCCCGCGGCACATCGTACATTCCGCTTAGTGCTGCTTCCGTCAGGACCTGACACGGTTCACGGCGTGCGATTGCACGGGACCCGCACATCAGCGTTCCGTATTGAGACCGACCTCACAACAATTGACCTCGGGACGGGAGTTCAGCCTCGCTGTAGCGGATTGCGAGTTCAGGGCACCGCTATCTCCCCGCTTAGTGCGACAATTCATTATAGCCGCATTCGATTCATTTTGCAAGAGGGAAATTGCATAATCGAGTTCGCCCGAAAATCGCTCGCCGTCGGTTTCGCGCAGTTTCAGAAGATACGGAAGCGCATCCGTTCTGCCGCGGTTTGCCGCAAGCACGATCGCCTGCCGCAAAAGCCGGTTCGGACCGGCAAGGTTTTTGCCGATCAAATCCCCCGCCTCCCGCCGGTTGCCCTTCAGGATCGCAACCGGATCGAGCGTTTCTCTGACGTGTTCGGGAATCGGGACCGCGTTTTTCGGATTTTTCGGACAGACCGCCTGACAGCGCATACAGCCGAGCAGCGACGGCATCCACGCCATCGCGTCTTCGGGAATCGGATCGCCCTCGAGATAGGTGTGGACGCAGCGCGTCCAGTCGAACGCGTAATCGCCGAGGATCGCGCCGAAGCAGACCGTTTTGCACAGCCCGCAATGGTCGCAGACCTCCTGCGGTTCGCGCCGCGGCGTATACGGAACCGGCTCCGGCAAAGCCAGCACGGCGCCCTGCAGATTGAGATAGGTCCCGTACGGTTCCAGATACAGCAGCTGATTGTCCATGCGCGAGCCGATGCCGTACGACGCAAGCTGCTCGCGATACGGCGTTTCGGCGCGTTCGGCGTGAATACCCGCTTCCTTCAGCAGGGACAGCAGGCGCTTCATCGCGTGATAGCCTTGATTGGATGCCGGATAGTAGGACGCGACGAGCGTTTCGTCCGTGTACGGCGTATACGGCAGTACGCAGATCAGTACGGCGTTCGCCCACGGGTACGCTTCCTGCGGATCGCCCGCCAGCGGATTCGCGTTCGGATGAAACACGCCATCGTTGCGATGGCGTGTCCAGTCCGTATAGGGGTTGACGGGAAGCAGAAAGCTCTCCCGAAAACCCGCTTCTTTTGCAAGCGCGAAAACGTCCGTCATGCTTCCTTTGCGAGCATCTCCTTGGTCTTCATGAGCCGCGACGTATTGCCGCGCTCGTTCTCCTCGAGCTTCATCTGGATGTCATGGATCGCTTCGTCGAACTGCGGGATCATGACGTATTCGAGCGCATTGACGCGGCGTCGCGTCTTTTCGATCTCGTCCGCAAGGCGGCTCGTCGCCTTTTCGACCTCGGCAAGTTCGAGCATCAGCGGCAGAATCTCCGCAAGCGCCTGCACCGCGCCGTCGAGGTCCGCGCCGGTCGTCGCAAAGCCGTAGGGATAGACGAATCCGTCCTGCGTTTCGAGCGAAAGCTTCGGCACCGGAATCGAAAGGATGTTCTGTTTTCCCATTTCGATGCCGATCGCGCGCGCCGGATACAGCAGGGCTTCCTCGACCTCGTTGCCGCTCATCACGGCACGGGCAAGGACGAAGTTCTGCATCGCTTCGCCGAGCTTGCGTTCCATTTCCGCCCGCAGCGCTTTGTTCCTGCGCGCAAGGATGATGAAGCGGCGAACCAGCTCGTCGCGTTTATCCTTCATCATTTTGTGTCCGCGAATGGCGACCGTCCTGCGTTTCTTCAGGTTGCTGAGCTCCATTCGCGTGGGCTTATACTGCAGCGCCACGGATTAAGCCTCCTCGGGATAGTATTTTTCGATGTATGCGTCTCTGATACGTTTGAGTTCCGACTTCGGAAGGATGCCGAGCAGCTTCCAGCCGAGGTTCAGCGTCTCCTCGATCGAACGGTTGGTATAATAGCCCTGCGAAACGTACTCCGCTTCGAACGCGTCCGCGAACTTCGCGTACAGCTTATCCGTATCGGACAGCGCCGCGTCGCCGAGAATGACCGCGAGCTCCTTTGCCTCCTTGCCGCGGGAATACGCCGAGAAGAGCTGGTTCATCGTGTCCGCATGGTCCTCGCGCGTCTTGCCCTTGCCGATGCCCTTGTCCTTCAGACGGGACAGCGACGGCAGAACGTTGATCGGCGGCGTCAGACCTTTGCGGTACAGATCGCGGGACAGAATAATCTGTCCTTCGGTGATGTAGCCGGTCAGGTCCGGGATCGGGTGCGTGACGTCGTCTTCCGGCATCGACAGGATCGGGATCATCGTGATCGAGCCCTTGTTGCCGCGGATACGGCCCGCGCGTTCGTACATCGTTGCAAGGTCGGTGTACATGTAGCCGGGATAGCCGCGGCGTCCGGGGACCTCTTTGCGCGCGGCGGAAACCTCACGCAAAGCCTCTGCGTAGTTCGTGATGTCCGTGATGATGACGAGCACGTGCATACCGAGATCGTACGCAAGATATTCGGCGGCGGTGATCGCCATACGCGGCGTGGAAATACGCTCGATCGCCGGATCGTTCGCCAGGTTGATGAACGTAACGGTACGCTCGATTGCGCCGGTCTGACGGAAGTCGCTGATGAAGAAGTCCGCTTCCTCAAACGTGATGCCGACGGCGGCGAACACGACCGCGAACTTTTCATCGCTGCCGAGAACCCGCGCCTGACGCGCAATCTGCGCCGCAAGATTTGCGTGCGGCAGACCGCTGCCGGAGAACACGGGCAGCTTCTGTCCGCGGACGAGCGTGTTAAGCCCGTCGATTGCGGAAATGCCGGTCTGAATGAACTCGGACGGGTAGTCACGCGCCGCGGGGTTCATGGCCGTGCCGTTGATGTCCAGATGCTTTTCCGCGATCAGCGCGGGACCGCCGTCCTTCGGCTTGCCCATGCCGTCGAAGACGCGGCCGAGCATGTCCGGCGCAACGTCCAGTTCGATGGAGTGACCGAGGAACCGCGCTTTGCTGTCGGAGATCCGCAGTCCCTGCGAGCCTTCGAACAGCTGTACCATGGCTTTGTCGCCGTTGATTTCGAGGACTCTGCCGCGGCGGATCGCGCCGTCCGCCTGTTCGATCTCGACGAGCTCGTCATACTTGACGCCCTCGACGTCCTTGACCAGCATCAGCGGTCCGACGACCTCGGAAATGGTTCGATATTCTTTACGCATCAGAACTGTCCTCCTTCCGTCAGCGCCGTGATCTGTTCGGTCATATCCTTCATGATCGCATTGAATTCGGTCTCCGCTTCGGTTTCCGGAACGTACTTCAGACGACCGATGCGCTCACGCACCGGAAGCGAAAGCAGTGCGCGGAACGATGCGTCCTGCTCCAGCGCTTCGAGATTCTTTTCGTAGTTGGTCATGATCGCCTTGAGCATCATGAACTGCTTCTTCGGCGAGGTATAGGTGTCAACCTCGTGGAACGCGTTCTGGTGCAGATAGTCCTCACGGATGCTTCTGGCGGCTTCGAGCGTCAGACGGTCCTTGAAGGACAGCGCGTCGATACCGACCAGACGAACGATCTCGTCGAGCTCGCTCTCGATCTGCAGCAGATGCATCGTGCGGGAGACGAGGTTCGACCACTCGCTGTTCACCTGCTGATTGAACCACGGAGACAGACGATCCTGATACAGCGAATAGGACTGCAGCCAGTCGATCGCCGGGAAGTGACGCGCATAGGCGAGCTTGGAGGAAAGTCCCCAGTACACCTTGACGATGCGCAGCGTCGCCTGCGAGACCGGCTCGGAAATATCGCCGCCCGGAGGGGAAACCGCACCGATCGCCGTGACCGCGCCGGTTCTGCCTTCGCTGCCGAGCGTTTTGACGCAGCCCGCGCGCTCGTAGAACTCCGCAAGGCGCGAGGACAGATACGCCGGATAACCTTCTTCGCCGGGCATCTCTTCGAGACGGCCGGACATTTCGCGCAGCGCCTCCGCCCAGCGGCTCGTGGAGTCCGCCATGATCGCGACCTTATAGCCCATGTCGCGGAAGTATTCCGCGATCGTGATGCCCGTATAGATGGATGCTTCGCGCGCCGCAACCGGCATGTCGGACGTGTTCGCGATCAGCACGGTGCGTTTCATCAGCGACAGTCCGGTGCGCGGATCCTTCAGTTCCGGGAACTCCATCAGAACGTCGGTCATCTCGTTGCCGCGCTCGCCGCAGCCGACGTAGACGATGATGTCCGCGTCCGCCCACTTCGCGAGCTGATGCTGCACGACCGTCTTGCCGCTTCCGAACGGACCGGGAACCGCGGCGACGCCGCCCTTGGCGACCGGGAACAGCGTATCGATGACGCGCTGACCGGTGACCATCGGCTCGTTCGGCGCGAGCTTTTCGGCGTACGGTCTGCCCTTTCTGACCGGCCATTTCTGCAGCATCGGCAGCTCGACCGTTTTGCCGTCCTTCTCAAGGCGCGCGATCGGCGTGACGATGTTCGCTTCGCCCGAAAAGATCCATGTGAGCGTGCCGGAAACGTTCGGCGGGACCATGACCTTGTGCAGGACCGCTTCGGTCTCCTGCACCGTGCCGAGGATGTCGCCGCCTTTGAGCTCGTCGCCGACCTTTGCGACCGGAACGAAGTTCCAAAGCTTTTCGTGATCCAGCGCGTCGACCATGATGCCGCGGGTGATGCGGTCGCCCGCCTGCTCGCGGATCTTGTTCAAGGGACGCTGGATGCCGTCGTAGATCGATTCGATCAAACCGGGCGCAAGCTCGACCGACAGCGGCGCGCCGGTGGAAACGACCGGTTCGCCGGGGCCGATGCCGCCGGTTTCTTCGTATACCTGAATGGACGCCTTGTCCTCGCGCAGTTCGATGACTTCACCGATCAGGTGCTTGTCCGAAACACGGACGACGTCGAACATCTGTACGTCCGCCATGCCGCTTGCGACGATCAAAGGTCCCGAAACCTTTACGATAGTACCTTGCATACTCTTTCTCCTGTTATGAATTGCTCAAAATGTCCAAACCGACCGCCTTTTCGACGTTCTCCCGAATCGCGTTCATGCCGATGCCCTGCGTACCGGACGCATCCGGAATCGGAATGATCGCGGGATACGCTTCGCCCTGAAACTCGCGGATCGTTTCTCCGCAAGCGGGATACATCGCTTCGGTGACGTATACGACCGCATACCCCGTGCGCGCCAGACGGTGCAGGATTCTGTTCGCCTGCTCGCCGTCCGTGACGGGATAGACTTCGATGCCGACCGCTTTGAACAGCAGAATCGAGTCCCGATCGCCGATGACCGCGCATTTACCGTTCGCCATACAGCATCACCAGCCTTTCGCGGATTACGTTTTCGGGCAGGTTGTTGCGCTTCGCCGTGATGATCAGGCGGACCGCCTTGCCCTCGCGTTCCTTTGCGAGATAATACCCCACGATCGGATAGATCGTTTCGGTTTCGTATTTGTGTGCGGAAAACAGCGACACCAGATAGTTGTCGCGCGCCTTCTCGATCTCCGAAATGTTGCCCGTGCGCTGCATGGCGTTGAGCCCCTGCAGCAGCGCATCCTTGCAGACGCTCTTTTCGAGCACGCGGTTGAGCGAATCGAACGAAAGCTCATACGCGCCGTAAAGATCGACATACTTCACGCCGCCTTCCGGCAGGATCACCTCGTCGAGCGTTTCGATCGAGGCGCCCATGGCGCGCAGCCGCAGGAACGTCAGTACGTTGTCGAAGTCCGCCTGCGACTTGAAATAGTGCGAGAATACGGGCTGATGCTCGGTCTCTTTGAGCGCGTGCGCAAGATACGCACGATCCAGCGTGATCGAGATGTTGCGCGGCTCCACGCGCACTTCGAGCTGCTTTTCGAGTTTGTTGAGCGCCTCCGCAAAGACCGGCGGCAACGCCTGATACTGACGCGTCTGGACCATCTCGGTCAGCACTTCCTTTTCGTACAGACCGCCCGGCGTAAACACCGGTTCCGGCTGATTCAAAAGCCGCGCTTTGATCAGGACCTTGAGATTCTGCACGTCGGCGCGCAGCAGGAACAGGTCGGTGATCTTCGGATTCGGTGAGATCTCCCTGACCTCCTGCATCGCTTCGGTCATTTCGCGCTCGATCATGCGTTCCGTGTCCGCTTCGGTCGCGTCGGACAGATTGCCGTAGCGAACGTCGGACAGCGCGCGCATCGCATCCGATAAGGAACCTTCCGCCATTCGCTGAACAGCCTGCGGCTCTAAAAGCCGTTTGTTCAGCGCGGACAGCCGTGCGCAAGCATATGCGTAACTCGGTTGCGGCATAAGCCTCCCCTCCCTTACCGGAACAGAATCTTCGCGACGTTCGTTTCTTCCGCGTCGCGCAGTTCACGTAGAACGGACTTCATCGAGCAGTCCTTTTCATAGCTTCCGCCGTACAGAATGAAGCCGGCTTCCGCATCCGCGTCGCGCTCGTCGATCCGCACATGAAACGGCAGCTGCTTTGCGGCGCGAACGACCGCTTCGCGATCCGGCTTTGCGGGTGCGATGACGTCGTTCTCCTTTGCTTCCGTTTTCAGAATCGACAGATAGAGCTTTTCGCGCCGTTCGACCGGCAGATCGAGAAGCTTTCGGTACGCCTCGTCGAACACGCTGTCGAGAAGCGCGCGCTTGTCGCGCAGGGCTTCCTTCTTGCCGTCCAGCTCCGCGCGCGTCTTGTAACCGTCGATCACGGCCTTCGTCTGCTGCGCGCGGTCCTTTTCGAACTGCTCCGCCTTTCTTGCGATCTCTGCCTCTGTCGTTTCACGGATGCTGTTGCAGGAAGCCTCGGCGTCGGCAAGCACCTTCGCGGCCGCTTCCCTTGCGTCCGCTATGATTCTGTCGATGAGGTTGACTGCACTCTCGTTTCCCATACCGTGCCTCGCGCTTATTTGATGCCGTTGACAAGCAGGAAGGAGATGAGCAGAGACAGAACGGCGTAGGTCTCGACCATGATCGCCATGACCATGCCTTTACCGCTCTCGGTGGGCTTCTTGGCTACCATGTTGATACCCGCGACGGCAACCTTGCCCTGATAGATCGCGGACACGAGACCGCCGATTGCGATCGGCAGACCGGCAACCAGGAAACGAACGCCGGTCGTGGTGGTCAATGCGCTGACGTCGCCGCTCATCAGACCGGAGTTCAGCGCGATAACGACCGCGATCAGAAGGCCGTAAATGCCCTGCGTACCGGGAAGAAGCTGCAGAAGCAAGCACTTACCGGACAGATCCGGATTCTCGGAAACGACGCCCGCAGACGCCTGACCGGTGATTCCGACGCCGATCGCGGAACCGATTCCTGCAAATAAAGCTGCACACACCGCACCAACGGTTGCCCAAATTGCTCCCCAATTCATGTTGTTTGTTTCTCCTTTACCTTAATAGTTTTTGAATGGTTATTCAGATACCTGAACGTGTTTGGTTTTGTATGACAGCGGCGAAAACTCTCTGCCGCCGGATTCATAGAATTTGCCGTAAAACTCGACATACTGCAGTCTCGCGCAGTGCACGAACGCGCCGAGCGCGTTGATCGCGACGTTGAACGTGTGCAGCAGCACGAGCAGTACGATGCTGCCGATCGCGCCGACGATCTTCATGACGGGACTCGATGCGTTGGTCAGCATGCTGCAGAGCATGTTGAACACCTGCCCGATGACGCCGGTCGCGATGCCGAGCGCGAACAGTCTCGCGTACGAGAGGATATCGGACAGCACGCCCGTGACGTCGTACAGACCGCCGAGCCCGCTTGTCAGACGCTTCAGAGGATTGTGTTTTTCACGTCCCTTGACCAGCACGACGAACAGCGCGC
>JAEEGF011395402.1_pt1 | contig 32704 bp, 25 predicted proteins | sample 9134171 | NCBI WGS metagenome assembly JAEEGF01 (sample SAMN16246542, study PRJNA631951) | gut metagenome | biome: gut microbiome; feature: rumen; material: AP-attached | host: Bos | place: Iran: Karaj | collected 2018-10
ATGTCTGTCCCGTAATAGCAGGGATAGAGGAAGGGCGGTGCCGACACGCGCATGTGTATCTCCCGCGCTCCTGCCTCCCTCAGGATCGACAGGATCCTTGCTCCGGTGGTCCCTCTGACGATCGAATCGTCGATCAGCACGACGCGCCTGCCTCTGACCGCCTCTTCGACTGCCGACAGCTTGATCCTGACCCGGTCCCGCCTCTCGCCGGGAGCGATGAAGGTCCTTCCGACGTATTTGTTCTTTATGAGTCCGATCCCGTATGGTATCCCCGATTCGCGGCTGTAACCGAGTGCGGCGTCAAGCCCCGAGTCGGGCACTCCTATGACGACGTCGGCGTCGGCCGGTCTCGTCTTCGCGAGGATCCGCCCGGCATCGACGCGCGCGGCGTGGACCGAGCGCCCGTCTATCACCGAATCGGGGCGGGCAAAATAGATGTATTCGAAAACGCAGAGTTTTTTCGGCGCCCTGCCGCAGTGCTCTCTCCGCGACACCGGTCCCCCGGGACCGAAAATGATAATCTCGCCCGGCTCGACGTCCCGGATGAACTCGGCGCCGACGGCACTGAGCGCGCAGCTTTCAGACGCGACTGCCCATATGCCCCCGGCGGTCCTTCCGAAGCAGAGCGGACGGAATCCGTGGGGGTCTCTGACGCAGATCAGCTTTCTCGGCGACATGAGCACCAGGGAATAGGCGCCTTCCAACCGGTCCATCGCCCTGCTCACCGCGTCCTCGATCGACGGCGCGGAAAGCCTTTCACGTGTAACGATGTAGGCGATCGTCTCGGTGTCGGACGAGGTGTGGAATATCGCCCCCGAGAGCTCGAGCTCGGACCTCAGCGCTCCGGCGTTCGACAGGTTGCCGTTGTGGGCGATCGCCATCCGTCCCTTCTGGTGATTGACGACGATCGGCTGGCAGTTTTCCCTGCTCGTGTTCCCGGTGGTGCCGTAGCGGGTGTGGGCGACCGCCATCCTCCCTTTCGGAAGCGACGCGAGAGCGTCCGCGGTAAAGACCTCGCCGACCAGGCCGAGGTCTTTGCGGGAGGCGAACAGCCCGTCGTCGTTCACCACTATGCCGCAGCTTTCCTGGCCGCGGTGCTGAAGCGCGTAGAGCCCGTAATAGCAGAGCGCCGCGGCGTCGGTCGGGGATTCGGAGCAGACTCCGAAGATCCCGCACTCCTCGTGGAGGCTCATTCCGCTTTCCTGTCAGCGTTGCCGACGGCCGCTCCCACGAAGCCGAGGAAGAGCGGATGCGGCCTGTTCGGCCGGCTCTTGAATTCGGGGTGATACTGGACGCCGACGAAGAAGTCGCGGCCGGACAGTTCCACCGTCTCGACGAGACGACCGTCGGGTGACATTCCGCTCAGAGTCAACCCCTTCTTCTGAAGAATTTCGCGGTAGTCGTTGTTGAATTCGTAGCGGTGGCGGTGGCGCTCGCTGATCGAACGCGTCCCGTAGCATCTCTCCATCGTCGTGCCCGGGGCGATCTCGCAGGGATACGCGCCGAGTCTGAGCGTGCCGCCCTTGTCGATCTCGTCGCTCTGGCCCGGCATGAAATCTATCACCTTGTCGGCGCAGCCGTCGTCGAACTCGCCCGAGTTCGCGCCGGCGATGCCGGCGACGTTCCTCGCGAACTCGATGACTTCTATCTGCATCCCGAGGCAGATGCCGAAGTAGGGGATCATATTCTCCCTCGCGTATCTCGCGGCGACGATCATCCCCTCGATCCCGCGGCTGCCGAAGCCGCCCGGGACGATGATGCCGTCAAGCCCCGAGAGGATTTCCGAGGCGTTTTCGGGCGTGATCTCCTCCGAATCGATCCAGTGGACCTTAATATGGACGTTCAGTCTGTATCCGGCGTGTCTGAGCGCCTCGACGACCGACAGATAGGCGTCGTGCAGCGCGACGTACTTCCCGACGAGCCCGATCTGCACCGGCCTGCGCGGGGCCTTTATCCTGTCGACCATCGCCCTCCATTCATCGAGATCAGGCTCCTTCGTCTCAAGGCCGAGCTCGCGGCAGACGACTTCCGAGAAACGGGATTTCTCGAGCATGAGCGGCGCCTCGTAGAGTATAGGCAGCGTGATGTTCTCTATCACGCAGTCCTTCTTAACGTTGCAGAAGAGAGCGATCTTGTCGAAGATCGACTGCTCCAGCGGCTCGTCGCAGCGCAGGATGATGATGTTCGGGTTGACTCCCATCCCCTGCAGCTCCTTTACCGAGTGCTGAGTCGGCTTGGTCTTGTGCTCCTCCGATCCGTGCAGCCAGGGCACGAGTGTCACGTGGATGAAGAGGCTGTTCTCGCGTCCGACCTCGAGGGCGATCTGTCTGACCGCCTCGATGAAGGGCTGGGACTCGATGTCGCCGATGGTGCCTCCGATCTCGGTTATGACGACGTCGGCGTCGGAATGTCTGCCGACGTTGTATACGAACTCCTTGATCTCGTTCGTGACGTGGGGGATGATCTGGACGGTCGATCCGAGATATTCCCCGCGGCGCTCCTTGTTCAGGACGTTCCAGTAGACCTTTCCGGTCGTCAGGTTCGAGTATTTGTTGAGGTCCTCGTCGATGAAGCGCTCATAGTGCCCGAGGTCGAGATCGGTCTCGGCGCCGTCCTCGGTCACGTAGACCTCTCCGTGCTGGTAGGGGCTCATCGTGCCGGGATCGACGTTGATGTAGGGGTCGAGCTTCTGCGCGGCGACCTTCAGCCCGCGCGCCTTGAGGAGACGTCCGAGCGACGCCGCTGTGATTCCCTTGCCGAGGCCCGAAACGACGCCTCCGGTGACGAAAATGTATTTTGTCATTGTCCGCTCCTTACTGATTACTTTATTATCCCGGCCTTGGGATCACTCCCACTCGACGGTCGCGGGCGGTTTGGAAGTTATATCGTATACCACTCTCGAGATCCCGCGGCACTCATTCGTTATCCTGCCGCTTGCCCTCGCCAGCAGTTCGTAGGGCAGTCTCGCCCACTCGGCGGTCATGAAATCGTCGGTGGTGACCGCCCTGAGGGCGACGGTGTAACCGTAGGTCCTCGCGTCTCCCATGACTCCGACGCTGCGGGTATCGGTGAGCACCGCGAAATACTGCGACGCGCCTGCGCCGGGTTCCCGGTCGAGCTCCTCCCTGAAGAGCGCGTCGGCTTCCCTCAGAAGGTCGAGCTTCTCTCCGGTTATCTCTCCGGTGATCCTGACCGCGAGGCCGGGTCCCGGGAAGGGCTGTCTGTATACGAGCTCCCGCGGGATGCCGAGCTTTTCACCGACCTCCCTGACCTCGTCCTTGAAGAGCTCGCGCAGCGGCTCGACGATCCTCTCGAAGCTCATCCTCGAGGGGAGCCCGCCGACGTTGTGGTGGCTCTTTATCACCGCCGAGGCGCCCTTTCCGCTCTCGACGACGTCGGGATATATCGTTCCCTGGGCGAGGATCTTCGGGTCCCCGAGCTTTTTCGCCTCGTCCTCGAAGACGCGGATGAACTCCTCGCCGATTATCCTGCGCTTCCTTTCGGGCTCGGTCACTCCCTTCAGCTTCGATAAGAACCTCTCCTTCGCGTCGACCCTGATGATGTTGAGACCGAGATCTCTGCCCAGCGCCCGCTCGACGAAGTCGCCTTCGTCCTTGCGGAGCAGGCCGTGATCGACAAAGACGCAGTGCAGCCGGCTGCCGATCGCCCGGTGCAGCAGGACTGCGGCGACAGAGGAGTCGACGCCTCCCGACAGCGCCAGAAGCAGGTCCTTTCCGGCAAGCTCTTCTCTGTACCTTTCCACCGACCTCTCGATGAAGTCCTCCATCCGCCAGTCGGCCCGGCAGCCGCAGATTCCGGTGACGAAGTTGCCGAGGATCCGGCGTCCGAACTCGGTGTGGGTGACCTCGGGATGGAACTGAACTCCCCAGAGACGCCTTCCGGGATCGGCGATCGCAGCGTTTTTGCATTTCCCGGTGTGCGCGAGCGAGACGAAGCCCGCGGGCAGCGCCGATACCTGATCGGTGTGGCTCATCCAGACGACGCTCTTTTCTGGCACTCCCCTAAAGAGCTCTCCGCCGTCTGTCTCAAGGACGGTCCTGCCGTATTCCGAACCCTCCTTCGAGGGCTCCACTCTGCCCCCCTCGGTATAAGCCAGCAGCTGGTGGCCGTAGCAGATCCCGAGGACGGGGATGCCGAGCCTCAGGACTCCGGGATCGACTCTCGGAGCGCCGCCGGCGTAAACGCTGTTCGGTCCGCCGGTGAAGATGATCCCTTTGTACCCTTCGGCGGCAATGTCGGCGGCGGATACCGCGTCATACTGCTTTATCTCCGCGTATACGTGTTCGGCGCGCACCCTCCGCGCGATCAGCTGGTCGTACTGGCCGCCGAAATCAAGAACGAGTATCTTATCCACAGTCAGTCCTCCGATGCAGTCAGTCTCTTATGATTATGCTGTCGCGCTCCGGCCCGACCGACACGTACTTTATCTGGCAGCCGATGGCATTTTCGATCATCTCCACGTAACTCCTCGCGGCGGCCGGCAGGTCGGTCCATTTCCGCGCGCCGGATATGTCGCACTTCCATCCTTCGGCGTATCCGATGACGGCCTCGGCGCCGTCGAGGGCGTCGGGGAAGGGGAAGCTTCCGGTCTCCTTCCCCTTTACTCTGTATCTGATGCACACCGGGATCTCGTCCATATACGAGAGGACATCAAGCTTGGTGAGGGCGATCGCGGTCGCTCCCTGCATCTTGACGCCGTAGCGCGTGGCGACAAGATCGATCGGCGCGACTCTTCTCGGACGCCCCGTCTTCGCGCCGTATTCGGCGCCGGCCTCCCTGAGGGCGTCGGCCTCTGCCCCCGTCATCTCGCCGACGAATGGGCCCTCTCCGACGCAGGTCGAATATGCCTTGACGACGCCTATGACCTCCTCAACCTTCGCAAACGGGATCCCGGCGCCGATCGGCGCGTAGGCGGCGAGGGTGTTCGATGAGGTCGTATAGGGGTAAATGCCGAAATCGATGTCGCGCAGCGTCCCGAGCTGCGCCTCGAAGAGGATCTTCTTCCCGGCGGCGGAGGCTTTCTCAAGGTAATCGGTCGTGTCGCAGACAAAGGGCTTTATCTTTTCGGCGAAGCGCCCTACCCATGACATCAGCTCCTCTCCGGTCACCGCCTCGTCGCCGTACACCCGGGTAAGAGTCAGGTTTTTCCACTCGAGCAGGTCCGCAAGGTGAGACCTGAGCTTTTCGGGGTAGAAGAGCTCTCCGGCCAGCACCGTTTTCTTCTGGTACTTGTCGGAATAGAATGGCGCGATCCCCTGCTTCGTCGATCCGTATTTCTTGTCCGCGAGCCTAGCCTCCTCAAGCCCGTCCAGCCTTCGGTGCCAGGGCAGCAGGAGCGAGGCACGGTCGCTGATCTTCAGGTTTTCGGGCGTGATCCTGACTCCCTTCGACTCAACGTCGGCTATTTCGCACAGAAGGTTCTCGGGATCGAGGGCGACGCCGTTGCCGAGTATGTTTACGACGCCCTCTCTGAAGATCCCGGAGGGCAGAAGGTGAAGCGCGAACTTTCCCTTTTCGTTGATGACGGTATGGCCGGCGTTCCCGCCTCCCTGATACCTTACGACGATGTCGTAGTCTTCGGTGAGCAGGTCGACCATCCTGCCTTTTCCTTCGTCTCCCCAGTTGATGCCGACGATGACACAGTTGCCCATAATGATGATAATCCTCCGCGATTTGTATATTTTTTTTATTTTATATGCTTGCTTTATGCGCGTTGCGCGCGTGCGCGAAACACGCCTCCGCGGGCCGCCGGAAAAACCGCCGCCGGCGGCTTTTCAAACGACCCGCTTATAGTATTTTTCGTTTCTTTTCCCGGCCTTTACACGCCGCTCGCGCCGTAGTTTGAGAGCACGCGGGCGGACGGATCGGCGACGTCGCAACCCTTCCAGCTTTTGTTCGGCATCCAGAATCCGGCTATCATCCCCGACTGTCCGGGATAGTATTTTTCAAAGATCTCCCGGTAGAGGAGAGATTCCTTCGTAAAGGGCTGAGCGTGAGAGTATCTTCCCCGCTTTTCTTCGAATTCGGCGTCGGTATATACACCTTCTGCGTATTCCTTGAGATAATCCACCATCGAATGGCCTACGGCGTCTGAAAATGCCGCCTTCTCCCGCCAAAGGATCTGATCGGGCAGATATCCGAGGCCCTCGAAGGCGTGGCGGAGCAGATACTTTCCCTTTCCGTATCTGTTGACCTTCATCCCGGGATCGAGGCTCATGACGTATGAGGCAAAGTCAAGGTCGCCGAAGGGCACCCTGGCCTCGAGAGAGTTTACAGATATGCACCTGTCGGCGCGGAGCACGTCGTACATGTGAAGCTCGCGCACCCTCTTTTCGGCCTCCTCCTGAAAGGCTGCCGGCGACGGCGCGAAATCGGTATACTTGTAGCCGAACAGTTCGTCGGAGATCTCGCCGGTCAGAAGGACGCGGACGTCGGTGGTCTCATGGATCGCACGGCAGACGAGATACATTCCGATGCTCGCCCTGACCGTCGTGATGTCATAGGTGCCGAGCAGACAGATCACCTCCTCCAGAGAGGAGATCACGTCGTCCGGCGTCATGAAGACCTCGGTGTGCTCCGAACCAATGTGTTCAGCGACCGTTCGCGCGTATTTGAGATCGATCGCGTCCTCGCTCATTCCGATGGCGAAGGTGCGGATCGGTCTTTCGCTTTTTTTCGCGGCGATCGCGCAGACGAGAGATGAATCTAGTCCGCCCGAAAGCAGGAATCCCACCTTCGCGTCGGCGACGAGGCGCTTTTCCACGCCGGCGATGAGTTTTTCCCTGATCTTCGCGCAGGCGGTCTCAAGACCGTCACCCGAGACTTCCGCGACCTTTGAGATGTCGCGGTAGCAGACGAACTCCCCGTTTTTGAAGTAGTGTCCCGGGGGAAATGGCAGGATGCTTTCGCAGAGCCCGACGAGGTTCTTCGGCTCGCTGGCGAAGACCGCGGTGCCCTCTTCAGTCTTTCCCCAGTAGAGGGGGCGGATACCGATCGGATCGCGGGCCGCGATGTATTCGTCCGTCCTCCCGTCATATATCACGCAGGCGAACTCGGCGTCAAGCATCGCGAACATATCTGTGCCGTATTCGAAATACATCGGAAGGATGATCTCGCAGTCGCTGTCGCTCGCGAAGACATAGCCCTTCTTCTTCAGCTCTTCCCTTTCGGTCTCAAAGCCGTAGAGCTCGCCGTTGCAGACCGCGGCGCAGCCGTTGAGCTCGAAGGGCTGCATCCCCGAAGGGGTAAGCCCCATTATCGAAAGCCTGTGGAATCCGAGCAGGCCCTCTCCGGTCTTTATTATCCTGGTGTCGTCGGGCCCCCGCGATTTTGTCCGGGCAAAGCCCTCCGAGAAGGCCTTCCCGTCGACCGGCCCGAGACATCCGATTACAGAACACATGACGCAGACCTCCCCCTGTCCGGGGATGAAGATGAAGATGAAGATGAAGATGAAAATAAAGGTGACAGATGACAGATCATCGGGATTTTACTCGACGTCCTGAAGAGCGTCGTAGCCCTCTTCGCCGGTGCGGACCTTGATCACGTTCTCAACATCGTAGACGAATATCTTGCCGTCGCCGATATGCCCGGTGTAGAGCACCTTCTTCGCCGTCTCGATGACGTCCCTGACGGGTATCTTCGACACGACGATGTCGACCTGGACCTTCGGCCTCAGGTCGGTCTCCACCGCGACGCCGCGGTAGAACTCGGTGTGTCCCTTCTGCATGCCGTAGCCCATGACGTGAGACACCGTCATGCCGGTGATACCGAGCTTGCTCATCGCGTCCTTGAGCGCGTAGAGCTTCTCCTCCCTGAAGACGATCTCCACCTTCGTGAACTTGTGACCGTCGAATACCGGCTCCCGCTTTACCGGGACCGCCTCTGCGACCGGCGTCGTGCCGGTGACGGCGGTGATCTGATCGCCGGTGCCGAATTCGGCGTATTTGTCGACCGCGGGCATGAAGTCGGCGTAGGCTCCGGGCAGACCATGTTCGCTCATGTCAAGTCCGGCAAGCTCGTCGGCCGCGTCGGCCCTCAGGAAATTCAGTTTTTTAAGCAGCAGGAAGAAGAGCGTCATGGTCACCGCCGACCAGGCGACGACCGACGATATCCCCGCGGCCTGCAGCCCCAGCTGCTTCCAGCTTCCGGTATAGAAGAGCCCGGAGAGCCCCGCGGGTGCGTCGGGGTTGGCGAGAAGACCGACCGCCAGCGTTCCCCAGATGCCGTTGGCGCAGTGGACGCCGACGGCACCGACGGGATCGTCGATGTGGAGCTTCAGATCGAGCACCTCGACCACGACAACCACGAGTATGCCCGAGACAAGTCCGACGACAGACGCTCCGATCGCGTCGAAGGCGTCGCAGCCCGCCGTGACTCCGACGAGTCCGGCCAGCGAGGCGTTAAGGCACATCGAGACGTCGGGCTTGCCGTTCTTTATCCAGGTGTAAACCAGCGCGGTGCAGGTCGCGACAGATGGCGCGACGGTCGTGGTGAGAAAGATGGAGGCGAGCTCAGACACCGAAGTCGCCGCGGCTCCGTTGAAGCCGTACCATCCGAGCCAGAGGATGAAGACGCCCAGGGCTCCAAGCGGGATCGAGTGTCCCGGGATCGCGTTGACCTTCGTCACCCTTCCGGCCGAATTCCTCACATATTTTCCGATGCGCGGGCCGAGCATTATCGCCCCGATGAGGGCGGCGACGCCGCCGACGGTGTGTATCGCAGCCGACCCGGCGTAGTCGTGGAAGCCGATCTGAGACAGCCAGCCGCCGCCCCAGATCCAGTGGGCCTCGATCGGGTAGATGACAAGGCTTATTACCCCCGAATAGACGCAGTATGCCGAGAACTTCGTCCGCTCGGCCATGGCGCCCGAGACGATAGTCGCCGTCGTGGCGCAGAAGACGAGGTTGAAGACGAAGAAGCTGGCGTCGGTGTATCCGTCTGCCGGAGAGGCGATGAATTCTTTGAAATGGAGGAAAAGATCGAGATTCGGCTTGCCCATGAGTCCGAAGAGGGTGTCCTCCCCCATCATGAGAGTATAGCCGAGCAGCGAAAAGACGACGGTGCCGATGCAGAAATCCATCAGGTTCTTCATTATGATGTTTCCGGCGTTCTTCGCTCTGGTAAAGCCTGTCTCGACCATAGCAAAGCCGGCCTGCATCCAGAAGACGAGCGCGGCGCCTATCAAAAACCAGTATTCGACAGTCATGGTTCGGTGATCCTTTGTAATATCTTTATCTTACGCTGAAGAGTATATCAGCGTATGTCGGGAATGGCCATGAGCTCTTGGCCGTCAGCGTTTCGGCCTCGTCGCAGGCTATTCTGAGCTCGCACATCGCGGGCAGGACAGTGTCGCGGATCGCTTCTGATTCGGCGATGATGTCTCCGGCGTCCCTGACGGCGATGATCGCGCTCTGCAGGTCGTCGGTCTTGGCCGAGATGCAGTCGGCGAGGACAGAGAGCTTCTTTACGAGCTTCTTTTCATATTCGCAGGGCACAGAGGGATCGAAATCCCTCTTCGACTGCGCGTTCTTAGCGACCGAGGCGGAGAAGGAGGCGACGGCCGGCGCGATCAGCGTCCTCGCCATGTCGACCATGGTGTTCGCCTCGATTGTGACCGTCTTGCAGTAGTTCTCAAGCATGATCTCGCAGCGTGAGCGGAGCTCGTCGACGGTGAAGACTTTATGTGACGTCAGCATGTCGACGTTCTTTTTGTCGAGCAGATGCGGCATGCAGTCGGGAGTGGTGCGGTAGTTGCAGAGGCCGCGCACCTCGGTCGCCTCTTTGATCCAGGCGTCGTCGTAGCCGTTGCCGTTGAAGATTATCCGTTTGTGCTCCTTGATCGTCTCCCTGATCATATCGTGGAGTTCCGACTCGAAATCGGCGGCGCCCTCAAGTCTGTCCGCGAAGATCTTAAGGCTCTCGGCGACCGCGGAATTGAGCATTATGTTGGCACAGGCAATGCTGTTAGACGATCCGAGCATCCTGAACTCGAACTTGTTGCCGGTGAAGGCGAAGGGAGAGGTACGGTTGCGGTCGGTGGTATCGCGGTTGAATTTAGGCAGTACGTCGACCCCCAGCCTCATCTGGGTCTTCTGAGCGCCGGTGTAGGGGGTGTCGCTCTCGATCGCGTCGAGGACTCCGCCGAGCTCGTCGCCGAGGAACATCGAGATGACCGCCGGAGGCGCCTCGTTGGCGCCGAGACGGTGATCGTTGCCCGCCGTGGCGACCGAGATCCTGAGCAGATCCTGATAATCGTCGACCGCCTTGATGACGGCGCAGAGGAAGAGCAGGAACTGGGCGTTCTCATAGGGAGTCTCGCCGGGGGACAGGAGGTTCTGTCCGTCGTCGGTGGCGATCGACCAGTTGTTGTGCTTGCCCGACCCGTTGACTCCCGCGAAGGGTTTCTCGTGGAGCAGGCAGACGAGGCCGTGCCTCGCGGCGACCTTCTGCATCATCTCCATGGTCAGCTGGTTGTGGTCGGTGGCGACGTTAGTCGTGGTATATATCGGAGCCAGCTCGTGCTGAGCCGGGGCGACCTCGTTGTGCTCGGTCTTGGCCATGATGCCGAGCTTCCAGAGCTCCTCGTTGAGCTCCTCCATGAAGGCGGCGACCTTCGGCTTGATCGCGCCGAAGTAGTGGTCATCCATCTCCTGTCCCTTGGGAGGCTTCGCGCCGAAGAGCGTTCTGCCGCAGAAGCGGAGGTCGGGTCTTGCGTCGTACATCTCCTTAGTGATGAGGAAGTACTCCTGCTCGGGACCGACCGAGGACACGACTCTCTTTGCGGTATCGTTGCCGAAGAGCTTCAGGATGCGCAGCGCCTGGCGGTTGAGCGCCTCCATCGAGCGGAGAAGCGGTGTCTTCTTGTCCAGCGCGTGCCCGCCGTATGAGCAGAAGGCGGTCGGGATGCAGAGCGTCTTTCCTTTTATAAAGGCGTAGGAGGTCGGATCCCAGGCGGTGTAGCCGCGGGCCTCGAAGGTCGCGCGCAGGCCGCCCGACGGGAAGGAGGAGGCGTCGGGCTCGCCTTTGATGAGTTCCTTCCCCGAGAATTCCATGATCACGCCGCCGTCGGGAGAGGGAGCGATGAAACCGTCGTGCTTTTCGGCCGTGATGCCGGTCAGCGGCTGGAACCAGTGAGTGAAATGAGTCGCCCCCTTTGCGACCGCCCAGTCCTTCATCGCCACCGCGACCGCGTCGGCGACCGACGGGTCGAGCTCGGCGCCCTCGGCGATAGTCTTTTTCAGTGAAGAATAGACCTTGGCCGAAAGTGTCGCCTTCATGACTCTGTCGTCAAACACCATGCTGCCGAAATAATCGGATACCGTTTTCATTTTTTTACTCCGTTCCGCCGCTTTTTTGCGGCATTTATCTTCTTTTTTTGTTTTTTGCGTTCTTCCCGTCTCCGGGAGAGCCCTTCGTCAACCGATAAAGGCGCCTTCCATGAGAGAACATGAAAGACGCCTTTGCCTTAAAAAATGTTTGTCTGATTTATTCAATTGCTGAATCCCGGATCCCGGTACATGTCAAATTAAAGAAAAATCGCCTTTGAACCCACCCGGTTCAAAGACGCCTTTGCCTTCAACGACGAATATTATAAACCCTCCGCCGCCGTTTGTCAAGAGGTTTTTAAAAAAAACTAAAATTTCACCGAAGGTTGGTTCTCATGTGGATGATTGCTCGTCGGCTTGTTAAGAAACTCGCGTAGCGAGTTTTTTAACAGCCTCTTTTTTCGTTATATTAATATATTCTCTTCTTAAAAAGGTTCTGATGTTGTGGAGTAGACAAGCACATTTTCTCCGCCATATCTGCCATCTACCTCGCAAATGATAATAAAACCGCCCACATCATCTGTACAGGGAAAATCGATTTTTCCGATTGTAGTTATATAGAGAGCATTTTGTATTTTTTCAACTGTCTGCTCATAATTCCAGCTTCCGCTTGACGATTTAAAAACCAGGGCTATGACATAATGCTCATTAAAAAACTCATCATTAATATGTCCGCTAAAATCAGATAAATTTCCGTGTATTTGAAACACATCGGAAAATTCCGGTTTTTTCATATCATAGTCGCACAATTCTTTCAAATTGTTTGGATTATCGATGATAAGAACATACGGTAAAGTATTTTTCGCACTAAAGCACTCAGATAATGCATTGTGTATCTGGTTAATATTTGTTACAATAACAAGATTCTCGACCATTGAGTAGTTATCACGATTGATCAAATCACTTGCAATCTGTTCATTATTATTGACGAGCGTTTCATTAGTCGAATAATCATTTGTAAGTGATTCGTAATTATTTAACTTTATTGCGGAGCATCCGAAAAAGATAACCGGAACCATGGTTAAAACAAGAATAAACAACAACTTGCCTTTCATTATTTAGATCCCCACATCACACCACGCTATCGTAAACCATACTATCGAGCCTGTGGATTGTGAACCATACCGATCCACGTTTATAGTATATGTTCCACCTGAAGGTACAGTAAAATGTACAATTTCCACATTGTTTTCATATGTCGTCGAATAATCTATCATATTGTCATTTTCGTCGAAAATATAAAGATCCAAATCAACTAAAGAGTAAGATGCATATGTTAAATTGTTGTTTGTATGATCATATTGAACAATATCTACCGGCTGTAAATACGCTAATGACACTTTTTGCTCTTCGGATTCCTCGACTTGGATAACATATGATTTTTCAGTAGTACTTGGTGTTAACATATCTATAATAAAACCCTGTGAGGTTGTGCAACTCAAAGATGAACAAGCGTCAATTAATCCTGCTCCAAATTGCATATATGAATCAATGGAAGGATTTGTTACTCTGTCCTTCGGTAAGAACTGAAACGGCGATGATTGGTTGACACATGCGGTTATCACTGCTTTTATTGAATCTGGTGAGGCAGTAAAAACGTTTTCTTCTTCCATAAGAAGCGCAACAACTCCCGTTATCAATGCAGAAGATGAAGACGAGTCCCCACACGGAGCACAAATATCCGGTTTATACGGCACATTACTCGTGGATTGAGAATAAATGGTTGCGGCTTGAAAATCATCGGAGTAATAATCCGGAGTCATATTGGTGTCTATTCCACCAACTGCCAATATATTATATGCCATTTTGCACTCGCTTACAGGGCCAACAATCGTATAATGATTACTCTCATCTATGCTTTTATTACCGATTGAAGTAACAAAGGTGACATAGTGTTCATACGCAATATGGTCAAACCATCTACTGTAATTTGAATATGAACTTGTGTTGTAGCCCAAGCCCAAAGACATATTAATAACATCAACTCCATTATCAATCAGCCACTCTATCGTTTCATAATAACTGACGTTTGTGTTGCCAGTTAGATAATAATCCGCATCAGGTGCAATACTCATTATTATGTTTGAAATGTATTCGGCATGAGATATTTCGCTCCCTGAACTATTTGATCCATATGTTGATATAATATTGCAATTAGGAATATCATACGTATTGGGTACCTCAGTATCAAATATCCCTATTTTCACTCCAGAGCCGCTACAAGAAAAAAAATATCTTGCTAAATCAATCTTAGCTACTTGAGTCTCAATAGAGCACCACGTAATATCATCACAATACAAATCAATACAATCAACTTGATTTGAAAGCGCAAGTTTCTTTACTGTGGATTTATTGATTTCCGCTATCACAATGGGTGAATATTTAGAAATAAAGCTTATTTTTGAATCACTCAAATAACAGTCAATGTACCCTTGATTAATTAGATTATAATGCTCGGTAGCCACTTCAGCTTTTAGAAGCTTATATGAATGGATTTGATCAATACTTGATTGCTTAATAATATCAGTCTTCCATTCATATTTTGAATAACCAACAATATCCTCCAACTGGACTTCTATTTGATAACTAGAATCATCAATAAACCAAACAATAACTGGAAAGAGGTCGTTATCGTGGGCAATTTCTAATTCTGCTTGTAATCTTTCACTTATAATTGGAATGACTTCATTAGTGACATCCTTGTGAATGGCAAATACGTTCACAAGCAAAATAGAAGTTAAGGCAACACCGCGTAATTAGCCAATAATCCGGCCATGCAGTCATATTGCCAAATTTTCGAGTTCTAGCCGATCGTTTATGTTCAGCAGTGCGTGTTTTTCCACCTCATATCCCCATCAGGATATGAGGTATCAGACAGCCGCGTAACCGCGCCTGTCCGCAAGTATGATGTTCGCAAGTGCAAACATCATATTCAGTTTTGCCGCTTGTTTTCGTCGCCCTTTATATCGGGTTTTGTGAAATCCAAGCTGTCCTTTTACGACAGCAAACACATGTTCAACCTTGGACCGTACTGATGATTTCTCATGTTCGCGTCTCTTGATCTGAGCCTGTGAACGTACGGATCTGTTCTTTGACTGCGAAGGGCGTTTGTTTATCTTGTAGTTTATCTTTTTGCCGTTTTTGTTTTTCTTTACCGAATCGTCTCTTTTATCCGCACCAAGATATCCCGAATCCCCGTAAACAACAACTTCTTCTCCGGTTAGCAGCTTTGGAACCATGCTGACGTCGTGAACGTTCGCCGACGTTACCTCAACACTGTGCACTATCCCGGAATCCTTGTCAACCCCCACGTGTGCCTTGTATCCGAAGTGCCAGGTGTTTCCTTTCTTGGTGGAATGTGCGTCGGGATCGCGGGTTTTATCCTTGTTTTTGGTGGATGACGGTGCTTCGATAAAGGTCGAGTCTACGATCGTTCCTTTTTTCAGAATGAGTCCCTTGCGTGAAAGAGCGTCAACAATGTAACCGAAAAAGCGTTCCTGTATTCCGTTCTCGATAAGAAGATTACGGAATCTGCCGATGGTGTCGCCGTCCGGGATCTGATTGCTCGATTCAACTTCACAGAACACTGAAAAGGCCCGGCTGTCGATTATCTCGTTACGGGTTGCTGCGTCAGACAGATTGTACAAATTCTGAAGAATATAGATTCTAATCATCAGCGATAGATCGTACGGCTTGTTCCCGCGCTCTCCTTTATAGTAGCACGGCCTTACAAGCTCTTCGAATTGATCCCACGGAATGATCTTGTCGATCTTTTCGAGAAACTCTTTTTTGTTCGTTTTAACGTCCTTCAATTCATCATTTACGAAGGAAATGCTCAATTGTTTGTTCATATTTCTATTATATCACAAACATATTGCGATACTGTTACAAACCACTCTATAAGCTAAAAAGATTTGTGCGGTATTGCCTTAATAGTAAATAAGTGATTATTGATTTAATTTTTCCTGTTATATTAAAAGCAGAAACATTTGGATTAACCCAATTCAGTCGATTAATTTCAATTGGTTTAAGGCACATTTTTAAATAGTTCCTTTTATAGAAAAAATAAAGGCTCTATGGGGTTCTTGCAGTTGCGTTGATGTTCAGCGTTAAACTTCTCCATTAATAATTTGATTATATCATTTAATTGTGGAAAAGTCAATAGGAAAGATCTTTTTCTCGTTTTTTCATCCGGAACAGTTTTTTCTTGACAAACTTCGCGCGCGGGTGTATAATAACGTGAAATGAGCAAAGGCGTTCATTTTTTCGCGGCATGACCGCGGGGAAAGAGCGCCTTTTTTGTTTTTTCTATATGATCGGAAACAACCGCAGATGATCTTCATCCGGAAAGACTTCCGGAGGAAAGGATGAATTTATATGAAAATCGAAGGAAGCGTCAGGATACCGTCGGGATGCGCCATAGCGGCGGTGATCTCGAAGGAGGGAAAGAGGATCCCGGGAGATCTCATAGCCGGCGCGATGCTGCCTATGCACGACCGGTCCAACGGTCTGGGAGGCGGATTCGCGGGCTACGGGATCTACCCCGAATACCGGGACTTCTATGCCCTTCACCTCTTTTTCGACTGCCGCGACACGCGAAAAAGCTGCGAGGCGCTGCTGAAAGAGGGATTTGAGATAGTAAAGGGCGAGATCATTCCCACGCGCAAGATCCCCGAGATCACCGGCGAGCCGATAATCTGGAGATACTTCGTCAATCCTCTCAAATCGGTGCTGGCCGATCTTCAGATCGACGAAAAGGAATTCGTCGCGCGGACGGTCATGAAGATAAACACCGGAATGAAGGGGGCCTACGTCTTCTCGAGCGGAAAGAACATGGGGACCTTCAAGGCCGTCGGCTTTCCCGAGGACGTCGGCAGGTTCTACAGGCTTGAGGAATACTCGGGCTACTGCTGGACCGCCCACGGGAGATATCCGACCAACACCCCCGGCTGGTGGGGCGGAGCTCACCCCTTCACCCTGCTTGATTTTTCGGTCGTTCACAACGGCGAGATCTCGTCATACGACGCGAACCGCAGATACATCGAGATGTTCGGATACAAATGCACACTTCAGACAGATACCGAAGTGATAACCTATATTCTGGACTATCTCGTCAGGCGGCAGGGGCTCTCCCTCGAGGAGGCCGCCGACGTCATCGCCGCCCCATTCTGGAGCGGCATCGACGGGATAGCGGACGAATGCGAAAGGCAGAAGCTGACTTATCTCCGCACAGTCTTCCCGAGCCTGCTGGTGACCGGGCCATTCTCGATCGTCCTCGGGTTCGACGGCGGGCTGATGGCCCTGAACGACAGGCTGAAGCTGAGATCGATGGTCGTCGGTGAAAAGGACGACAGAGTATATATCGCGAGCGAAGAGGCCGCGATCAGGGCGATGGAGCCCGAAGCGGTGAATATCAGGGCTCCGAAGGGCGGCGAACCCGTCGTCGTGAGAGTTAAGGAGGGACGGTTCTGATGGGCGTTGAGTTCATATATCCGGAATTTGAAGTAAAAAGGGACCGCGACCGCTGCATAGCCTGCCGCGTCTGCGAGAGGCAGTGCGCGAACGGGGTCCATTCATACGACGCCGAACACGGCGTCATGCTGGCCGACGACTCGAAATGCGTCGACTGCCAGCGCTGCGTCTCGCTCTGCCCGGTCAGGGCGCTGAAGATCCTGAAGAGCGACTGCGCGCTGCGCGAGAACGCCAACTGGCAGGGCGACACGATCAAGGAGATCTACAAGCAGGCGAACACCGGCGGGGTCCTGCTGTCGTCGATGGGCAATCCCAAGCCGCTGCCGGTATACTGGGACAGGATCCTCATCAACGCCTCACAGGTCACCAACCCTCCGATCGATCCCCTCCGCGAGCCGATGGAGACCCGCGTCTTCCTCGGAAAGAAGCCCGACCGGATCAAACGCGGACCGGACGGCAGGATAATCTGCGATCTCCCGCCTCAGATCGAGCTTGACATGCCGGTGATGTTCTCGGCGATGAGCTACGGTTCGATCAGCTACAACGCCCACGCCTCGCTGGCCAGGGCGGCGACCGAGCTCGGCATCCTCTACAACACCGGCGAGGGCGGACTGCACGAGGATTTCTACAAATACGGTCCTCACACCGTGGTTCAGGTGGCGTCGGGGCGCTTCGGCGTTCACGAGGACTACCTCAACGCAGGCGCCGCGATCGAGATCAAGATGGGTCAGGGCGCAAAGCCGGGGATCGGCGGACATCTGCCTGGGGCAAAGATCGTCGGCGACGTCTCGCGGACGAGGATGATCCCCGAGGGCACCGACGCGATATCTCCCGCGCCGCACCATGACATATACTCGATCGAGGATCTCCGCCAGCTCGTATACTCGCTGAAGGAGGCGACAGAATACAAAAAGCCTGTCATCGTCAAGGTGGCCGCGGTGCACAACATCGCGGCGATCGCCAGCGGAATCGCCCGCAGCGGAGCCGACATCATCGCGATCGACGGCTTCAGAGGCGGCACCGGAGCCGCCCCGACCAGGATCCGCGACAGCGTCGGCATTCCGATCGAGCTCGCCCTCGCGGCGGTCGATCAGCGGCTGCGCGACGAGGGTATCCGCGGGAACGTCTCGCTCGTGGCGGGAGGGTCGATCCGCTCGGCAGCCGACGTGGTCAAGGCGATCGCGCTCGGCGCCGACGCCTGCTATATCGCCACGGCGGCGCTGCTCGCCCTCGGCTGCCACCTCTGCCGCACCTGCCAGACCGGCCGGTGCAACTGGGGGATCGCGACCCAGCGTCCCGATCTCGTGAAGCGCCTCAATCCCGACACCGGTTCGGAAAGGCTCGTCAACCTGATGACGGCCTGGCGGCACGAGATCAAGGAAATGATGGGCGGCATGGGGATCAATTCGATAGAAGCTCTCCGCGGCAACCGCCTCATGCTCCGCGGAGTCGGACTGAACGAGACCGAGCTGCGCATACTCGGCATCTCGCACGCGGGGGAATGAGTGATGAAGAGGATATACGTCAACGAAGAGTGGTGCCTCGGGTGTCATCTCTGCGAATACAACTGCGCCTTCGCGAATTCGGGAATGAGCGATATGGTTTCCGCCCTGAAGGGAAAAAAGATCTTCCCCAGAATTCACGTTGAGGGCGACGACAGGATCACCTTCGCAGTCTCCTGCCGGCACTGCACCGATCCGATATGCCAGAAGAGCTGCATCGCCGGCGCGATATCAAAGAAGGAAGGCGTCGTAAAGATCGACCGGACGAAATGCGTCGGATGCCTGACCTGCGTGCTCGTCTGTCCCTACGGGGCCCTCGTCCCGGGAGAGAACGGGACGATGCAGAAGTGCGAGCTCTGCCTTGAGAACTCCTGCGGCGAGCCTGCCTGCGTCCGCGGCTGCCCGAACAGAGCCATCGTGTACGAGGAGAGAGGAGCGGCAGAATGAAAAGCTACGTCATAATCGGAAACGGTACCGCGTCGGCCGCCTGTGTTGAAGGCATCCGCTCGGTCGACCGTGAAGGCGGAATAACCGTCGTCTCGGGGGAAAATCACCACGTATACAGCCGCCCGCTGATCTCCTACCTGCTTGAAGGAAAGACTGACACCGAGCGGATGAAGTACCGCGGAGATTCCTTCTACGCCGACAACGGCTGCGATCTTATCTACGCGAGGGCGGTATCGCTCGATCCCGGAAAAAAGAGGGTTGCGCTCGACACCGGAGAAGAGCTTACCTACGACGAAGTCTGCGTCGCGACGGGATCTCGTCCCTTCGTTCCTCCGATAGAGGGACTTGATACCGTCGACCGGAAATTCGGCTTCATGACGCTCGACGACGCCCTCGCGCTCAGGGAGGCTCTTACGAAGGAGTCGAGGGTCCTGATAGTCGGCGCCGGCCTGATCGGGCTGAAATGCGCCGAGGGGATCAGAGATCTCGCGGGGAGCATAACGGTCTGCGACCTCGCCGACCGGGTGCTCTCGAGCATACTCGATCCGGAATGCGCGGGTATCGTTCAGAAGCACCTTGAGGCGAACGGCCTCCACTTCATGCTCGGCGACACCGCCGTGCGCTTCGAATGCAACGTCGCGCTCATGAAAAGCGGAAAGCGGGTTGAATTCGACGTCCTTGTCCTCGCGGTAGGCGTCCGCGCAGAGACCGGGCTGGTAAAGGATGCCGGCGGAGAGGTGGGCCGCGGAATAGTCACGGACGGGCGGATGCGGACGAGCCTGCCCTCGGTTTTCGCCGCCGGCGACTGCGCCGAGGGATTCGATTCCTCGACCGGGTCGAACCGTGTGCTCGCGATACTTCCGAACGCCTATATGCAGGGCTTCACCGCCGGAGTGAACATGGCGGGAGGAGACAGGGCCCTGACGAACGCGATACCGATGAACTCGATAGGTTTTTTCGGACTTCACGTCATGACAGCGGGAGCATACGGGGGAGAAATGACGGAGGAACGCTCTGAGAGCGGTCTGCGCAGGTTCTTCACCGGTGAGGACAGGCTGCTCGGCTTCATACTGATCGGCGAGACCGGACGGGCCGGGATCTACACCTCGCTGATCCGCGAAAAGACGCCTCTTTCATCGATCGACTTTGAATTGATGAAAAAAAACGCTTCCAATATGATATATTCCGCGCAAATCCGTAGAAATAAATTCGGAGGTGTGGTATAATAATGACAGTAGATGCAAGCGGTCTCGGATTCCGCGAGATCAACAGCGCAGTAAGGAAAGCAGGCGACAGCGTTACGCTCACCGGGTGCCTCGGACAGCGGTTCATCTGTGCCGGAATGTCGGGGGTGTCGGTGAGAATAGAAGGTGTGCCGGGCAACGCCCTCGGCGCCTATCTCAACGGCGCCGTGATAACCGTCGAAGGAAACGCCCAGGACGCAGTAGGAGACACCATGAACGGCGGACGGATCACCGTGAGGGGCTCGATCGGCGATGCCGCGGGATACGCCATGCGCGGCGGCGAGATCTTCGTCATGGGAGACGCAGGATACCGCGCGGGCATACATATGAAGGCATACGGGGACAGATTCCCCGTGATGATCATCGGCGGCTGCGCCGGCAGCTTTCTCGGTGAGTACCAGGCGGGAGGCCTTATTGCCGTGCTCGGACTCGGGCGGGGAGACCAGCCGATCGTCGGGGATTTTCCATGCACCGGAATGCACGGCGGAAAAGTGATCCTCAGATCAGACTGTTCGGGCATCAGTTTTCCCGCAAACGTGAACGCGCACCGGGCTGATGCCGATGAGATCGCACAGATCGGGAAGGATCTTGAAGAATTCTGCCGGCTCTTCGGATACGGTAAGGCCGATCTGCTCGATTCCCCATTCACATTCGTCTCTCCTGCCAGCTCGAATCCCTACAAGCAGCTCTACGCGCCGAACTGATGCTTTCGTCGATCCATAATCATATCTTTTGAGCTGCCCGGCAAACAGGTCAGGAACGGAGTATTATATGAAGTACGCAAAAGAAGAAGTAATACAGTATGTGGCCGAGGAGGACGTGAAATTCATCCGCCTCGCCTTCTGCGACGTCTACGGAAAGCAGAAGAACATCTCCATAATGCCCGACGAGCTCCCGCGCGCCTTCGATTACGGCATCGCCTTCGACGCGTCGGCGATAGCCGGATTCGGCGACGAGGCCCACTCGGATCTCCTCCTCCATCCCGATCCCGGGACGCTGACATGGCTGCCCTGGAGACCCGAGCACGGCAAGGTGGTCAGGATGTTCTGCTCGGTCACCTATCCCGACGGACGTCCCTTCGAGTGCGACACCAGAAGTCTGCTCAGACAGGCCGAGGCAGACGCCGCGAAGGCAGGGTTCAGCTTCTTTTTCGGCGCCGAGCAGGAATTCTATCTCTTCGAGCTCGACGAAAAGAACAACCCGACGACAGTTCCCTACGACACCGCCGGTTATATGGACATCGCCCCCGAAGACAGAGGCGAGAACGTCCGCCGCGAGATCTGTCTCACGCTGGAGCAGATGGGCATCAGGCCCGAAAGCTCGCACCACGAGGAAGGTCCCGGGCAGAACGAGATCGATTTCCGCTACACCGGGGCTCTCGCCGCGGCCGACAACGTCATGACCTTCCAGACGGTGGTCAGAACGGTCGCCCGGCGGAACGGCCTCTGTGCGGATTTTTCGCCGAAGCCGCTTGAAAGCCGGCCGGGGAACGGATTCCACATCAATATCTCGGTAAAGCCTGACGCCTCTTCGAAGATCCTCGATCAGGTAATAGCCGGCATTCTGGAGAAGACCGTCCCGATGACGCTTTTCCTCAATCCCACCCCCGCATCCTACTTCAGGCTGGGAAAGATGAAGGCGCCGAAATTCGTATCCTGGTCGGCCGAAAACCGCTCGCAGCTCATCCGCGTCCCGGCCGCCTCGGGAGAATACAAACGCGCCGAGCTCCGCTCCCCCGATCCGTCGGCGAACCCCTACATAGCCTTCGCACTCATAATCAGAGCGGGCCTGTACGGGATCAGGAACGGGCTGAAGCTGCCCTCTCCGGTTGACATAAATCTTTTCAGGGCCGATCCGGAGGTCCTGTCCAAACTCGCGGAGCTGCCGGGCGACCTGATATCCGCCAGGGCAGCAGCCGCCTCAGATCCCTTCATCGTCGAAAGCCTGCCGGCTGAGATCAGAGAGATCTACCTGGCGTGACCACGTAAACTGACAAATACTGCGGAAGGAGGGGAGAGATTGAGCCTCAAAGAACGCACCTACAGTATTCTCATAGTTTCCGCGTCGGACAGGATCACAGAGGCGCTCTCGGAAGTCTTTCCCCTTGCCGTCTTCTCGCCGGTTAACACGGTCTCAAACGTAAGCGCGGCAAAGAGGGCGATATCCGAACGCGATTTCGATATCGTTGTGGTCAATCCGCCGCTCCCCGACGACAGCCTGCGGTTCGCCGTCGATACTGTCGACACGTCCGGATCGGTGCTGCTCTACCTCGCAAGGGCGGAGCAGTACGCCAACGTATACGACCTGCTGGCCGAGCACGGCGTCTTCGTCGTTCAGAAGCCTGTGCCGATGTCTGTCTTAAGGACGGTCTCGGGCTGGCTGATCAGCGCGAGGGAGCGCCTGCGCCGGAGCGAAAAGAAGACGCTGTCGATCGAAGAAAAAATGAACGAGATCAGGCTCTCAAACCGCGCCAAGCTTCTCCTGATAAGCGAACTGAAGATGACGGAGGCCGACGCGCACAGGTATATTGAAAAACAGGCGATGGACCGCTGCGTTTCCAAGCGCGTGATCTCCGAAGAGATCATAAAGACCTACGGGTAGAAAAGCGGCACGTTACGCCAAAGAAAGCTGTTCCGGCGGCGGGACTGCCCTCCCTGCCTGATCATCCGGAAAAAGAAAAAAGACAAAAAGGGATAACTCATGCCTTTTAAGATCATCAGAAACGATATAACATGCGTCGCCTGCGACGCGATAGTAAACGCCGCCAACGCCGCTCTCCGTCCGGGGGGCGGCGTCGACGGCGCAATACACCGCGCGGCGGGTCCCGGACTTTACGAAGAATGCAGAAAGCTCGACGGCTGCCCGACCGGCGAAGCGAGGCTGACGGGCGGATACAACCTTCCGGCAAAATACGTCATACATACCGCCGGGCCGGTATGGCAGGGCGGCGGCTTCGGCGAGGAGGCGCTGCTGCGCTCCTGCTACCGCAGCGCGCTGGCGATCGCGAAGGAGCATGGCTTTGAAAGTGTGGCCTTTCCGCTCATATCCGCCGGAGTCTACCGATATCCGAAGGATCAGGCGCTGAGGATCGCCGTCGAAGAGATATCCTCCTTCCTGTGCGAAAACGAGATGCTCGTCATTCTCGTGATCTTCGACAGATCGTCCTTCGATATCGGGAGCGGGCTCTTTGACAGCATAGCGGCTGTTATCAACAGCAATGATTCCGCCTGCGCGCGGCCCTTGCGCGAGCTCCGGTCCGCGGCACAGCCGCTCCCCGACCTGCCTGCGGCAGGACGGGCTAAAAGAGCTGTAACTGTGAAAAAAGAAAGACGCGGTCTGCGCGGTGCCGCCAGGAATAAACAGGCGGAAACAGCAGCCCGGGAAGACTGCGAACACACCGAGCCGTTATATGACGATTTTCCCTCCCCTGCCGCCGAGCCTGTCCCGGCGATCGGCAAAACTCCACGTCGCGGTGCGACTGCCGCCGCGTACGCCGGCGAGGCGGCAAACGGTGCTTTTTGCACCGGCGCGGCGAAAGGTTCTCTGGAGGAGGCGCTGTCGCGTATCGGCGAGACATTTTCCGAGATGCTGCTGCGCAAGATCGACGAAAAGGGCATGACCGACGTCGAGTGCTACAAGAAGGCGAACATCGACCGCAAGCTCTTCTCGAAGATCCGCGGCGACCGCCTATACCGTCCGAGCAGGCAGACAGCGATCGCCTTCGCGGTCGCGCTCGAGCTTTCGCCGGAGGAGACCGGGGAGCTGCTTATGAAGGCGGGCTTCGCCCTCTCCGAAAGCAGCAGATCCGACATAATAGTCATGTATTTCATATCCAGAGGAAACTACAACATTCACGAGATCAACGAGGCGCTCTTCGCCTTCGATCAGGCTCTTCTGGGAGCCTGAGGATCAGTCGCGGACAGCGGCTCGTTGAAAAAACCGCGACGCGGTTTTTTCTACCTGCCTCTCTTTCTTGCCGCACCGTCTGTTTCAGTAAAATTATCTTCAGGAGACGACAAGTTGAACATCATCGTATGCGTAAAACAGGTGCCTGGCACTTCTAACGTCGAAGTCGATCCGGTGACCGGCGTGCTGAAGCGCGACGGGACCAGCGTCAAGCTGAACCCCTACGATCTCTACGCCCTCGAAGCCGCCTTCCGGATCAGGGAGAAGGCCGGCGGCAGTATCACCGCCCTCTCGATGGGCCCCGGCCAGGCGGCGGGATCGCTGCTCGAGGCGGTATACATGGGCGCCGACCGCGGCGTTCTGCTGACCGACCGGCTCTTCGCCGGCGCCGACGTGCAGGCGACGAGCTACGTCCTCAAATGCGGAGTCGAAAAGATCGGTGACTTCGACCTCATCGTCTGCGGCAAACAGACCACCGACGGCGACACCGCCCAGGTCGGGCCCGAGCTTGCGGAGCAGCTCGGCATCGAGCACGCGGCCGGAGTCATGTCGATCGACGAGGTCGGCGAGGACAGCATAACCGTCACTCTCGATCTCGACAGCGCGGTCCAGACGCAGAGGATGAAGCTTCCCTGCCTGATAACCGTCGCCAAAGACATCTTCACCCCGAGACTTCCCTCATTCAGGCGCCGCTTCGAAACGTCCTCAGACGCCGTTACGGCATATACCGCGGCGGATCTGGGCGGCATCGACCCGTCGCGCTGCGGTCTCAAGGGATCGCCGACTCAGGTCGAGCGCATCTTTCCTCCCGAGACCCGCGGAGAGCGGGAATTCTACGACGGCGACGACCCGGCCGGCAGGCTCTTCTCGATCCTGTCAGAGGGCAGATATCTGTGAGGCGCGCCATGGGACTTGTGATACACAATGAAAAGATCGACCGCGCCGCGGCCGAAAAGCTTATGGCGCTCTGTCCTTTTTCGGCGATAGGATACGAAGGCGGAAAGCTCTCGATAGGGGCGGGCTGCCGGATGTGCAGGCTCTGCGTAAAAAAAGGCCCATCGGGGGCGGTGACCTTTGAGGAGGAGCGCCGCGGCTGCGACAAATCCGCCTGGACCGGCATCGCGGTATTCGCCGAGCAGCGCGGCGGCAGGATCCATCCGGTCTCCCTCGAGCTCGCCGGAAAGGCGAGGGAGCTTGCCCGCGTCACCGGGCATCCGGTGCTCGCCCTGCTGATCGGTGACGGTGTCGGGAACGCGGCGGAGGAGCTGCTTGAATACGGCATAGACAAGGTATATCTCTACGACGATCCGGCCTTCCGCGACTTTCTGATCTCGCCATACGCCGCCGCCTTTGCCGATTTCATCGAAAAGGCAAAGCCTTCGTCTATACTCGTCGGGGCGACCTCTCTCGGGCGTTCGCTGGCGCCGAAGGTCGCCGCCAGAGTGAGAGCCGGCCTCACCGCCGACTGCACTATGCTTGAAATGAAGGAAAACACCGATCTCGTCCAGATCCGCCCGGCTTTCGGCGGGAACATCATGGCTCAGATCGTCACCCCTAACACGAGACCTCAGTTCTGCACGGTGAGATACAAGATCTTCTCTTCTCCCGAAAGGGGCGAACCTCACGGCGAGACCGTCAGGATGCCGGTGACGGAGGAGATGAAGGCGGGCCGTACAGAGATCATAAAGATCCTGAAAAAGCCTGAGGAGACCGACATCTCCGACGCAGAGACGATAGTCGCAGTCGGACGGGGACTGAGATCGAAGGAGGATCTGGCTCTCGCGGAAAAGCTCTGCTCTCTGCTGCACGCCCGGCTCGCCTGCACGAGGCCGCTCGTCGAGGCGGGATGGCTCGACGCGAAGAAGCAGATCGGTCTGTCGGGCAGGACGGTCAAGCCGAAGCTCATCATCACGCTCGGGATTTCCGGATCGGTCCAGTTCGCCGCCGGGATGCGCGGCGCCGACCGGATAATCGCGGTCAACAGCGACCCTGACGCCCCGATCTTCTCGATCGCGCACCACGGGATCGTCGGGGATCTCTACGAAGTCGTCCCCGCGCTTCTGAAAAAGGCAGAGGAGGCAGGCCATGTTCTGTAAAACAGTTCCCGCGGACATAGAATATCTGAAGACCGCGACAGCCCCCGACCGGGTTCTGACCGGGGATGAGATCGCCGAGGAATACAGTCACGACGAGCTGGGCGGCATCAGCGCGCGGCCCGACGTCCTGGTGCGGGTCAGATCGGCCGAAGAGATCTCGGCGGTGATGAGATACGCGAACGAAAAGCTGATCCCGGTGGTCGTAAGAGGCAGCGGGACGGGGCTCGTCGGAGCCTCGGTGGCGCTCGAGGGCGGGATCATGATCGAGACAGTCGGCATGAACCGGATACTCGAACTCGATGAGGAAAACCTCACGGTGACCGTCGAGCCGGGAGTCCTGCTCATGGACCTCGCTGCCTTCGCCGAGTCGCACGGCTTCCTCTATCCCCCCGATCCCGGCGAAAAATCGGCGACGATCGGCGGCAACATAAGCACCAACGCCGGCGGGATGAGGGCGGTGAAATACGGAGTCACCCGCGACTTCGTCATGGGACTGACCGTCGTCCTGCCCGACGGAAGCATCCTGGAGCTGGGCGGAAAGACTGTGAAAAACAGCACCGGATACAGCCTTCTCGACCTCATGATCGGCTCTGAGGGGACGCTGGGGATAATCGCCCGCGCGACACTGAAGCTCCTTCCGCTGCCGAAGATAACCGAAAGCCTGCTCGTCCCCTTCGAATCGGTCGGCGAGGGCATCAGAGCCGTCCCCGAGATCATCAAAAGCAGATCGTCGCTCACCGCGATCGAGTTCTTCGAGCGCGAAACGATCCTTTTCTCGGAAAGCTACCTCGGCAGGAAGTTTCCCGACACCCGGCATCCCGCGTATCTTCTTCTGACCGTCGACGGGAACGACCGGGCCGTCGTCGACGCCGGACTTGAGTCGGTGGCAAAGCTCTGCATGGAGCTCGGCGCGCCCGACGCCTTCATCGTCGACACCGACGAGCGGAAGGAGTCGGTCTGGAAATCGCGCGGCGCCTTCCTCGAGGCGATAAAGGCCTCAACGACCGAAATGGACGAGTGCGACGTCGTCGTCCCCCGCAGTCGTGTGGCCGAATTCATCGAATTCACCCACGAAGTCGCGAAAAAGCTCGACATCCGCATCCCGAGCTTCGGCCACGCCGGAGACGGGAACCTGCACGTTTATATTTGCAGAGACGGCCTCGGCCGCGAAGAGTGGGAGAAGCGGCTCGCCCTCGCCTTCGACATGATGTACGGCAGGGCAAAGGAGCTCGGAGGTCTCGTCTCGGGCGAGCACGGGATAGGATACGCGAAAAAGAAATACATGCTCGACGTCTGCGGAGAAAGGCAGATCGAACTGATGCGCGGGATAAAGAAGGCTTTTGACCCGAACGGCATCCTGAATCCAGGAAAACTGTTCTGACCCGAAAAAAAGGCGGTAGGGATATCCCGGACCGCGGAGGAGCAATATGAACTATCTTAAGGTCGGGCTGTCGGCGCTGCTTGCGACAGCCGCTGCATTCGCCTGCGTCTCATGCGGGCAGGGAGAGTCCTCTCTTACATCGGCGCCCGGGGAGGACAGCTCCGAGGCGCCGGGAGAGAGTACCGCGACGGAAACCGCCGCGGAAGAGACTCTTCCCTCCCCCGTGCCCCTCTCCTTCAGCTGGAAGGACGGAAAAAAGAGCGTCATCAAGAGCGGAACCTGGGCTCCGCGGGTATACACCCTTTCGTCGGGCGAGCTTATCGCCGGTTACGAAACGTCATCCGGAATCAAGACGATGATCAGCGCCGACAACGGACGCAGCTGGAAAGCGGAGGCCGCGGCCTCCTTCGCGCCCGACAAAAACTGCGCGAACGTCAACTTCTTCGCCTCGGGCGGCAGACTCTACATGGCCTACCGGGCGATCGGCGACACGACGGACGGATACTATACCTCGCTCAGAGTCAGCGTATCCGACGATCTGGGGCGGTCCTGGGAGCATCACTCGACGGTATGCGAATATATCGAACCCTCGCACAAATTCAAGGGCGTCTGGGAGCCCTGCCTCGGTGAGATCGACGGAAAGCTCACCTGCTTCTACGCGAACGACTTCCCCTCGGTCACCTCGATGCAGAATATCGAATCGCTCACCTGGACGGGGAGCGATTGGTCGGACAGACTGGTAGTCTCGGACGGAAAGAGCCATGATTCGAGGGACGGAATGCCTGTCTGGATCCGCCTTGCCGACGGGACATACGCGATGGTCATCGAGAGCAGCCACTCCAGAATCAGCGGCCACCCCTTCGTGATCCGCCTGATGTTCTCGGACGACGGAAAGAAGTGGAGCGCGCCGCGGACGGTATACATACCCGTGACCGCCGGTTCAAAGGCAGGGGCCCCGGGGATCGCCGAGCTGCCGACGGGACAGCTCGTCATCAGTTTCCAGACCGACGAGGACGCCTCGACGAAGGGAGATTCGACAAGCGTCATGAAGACGGTGATATCCGACGGGACCGAATACCGGAAGCTCGGGACATCAAACTTCTCGGCATCCGACAACGTCTTCGGTACTCCCGACGGCGAAAGCTCGGCCTGGACCGGCATATGGTATTGCGACGGATATCTCTACGCCGCCGCCGGGACCCGGTCGGGCTCGCAGCTCAATGTGATACAGATACCAGATACCGGGAGCCAGCCGGAGTAAAACGCCGGGAAAACGGTAAAGAACGTCCGCTGCCGCAGTTTCATTGCATGTGACAACAATTTCGGGGCTGCCTCAAAAGTCATCCTTTTGGGGCAGCCCCGCCGTTATTTGTTCACTGATTATTGAAAGGTCCGGTCAGTCTCTGACTTTTCTGAATGCGATCACGATCGCCGCGGCCGCAAGCAGCGCGACGACTCCGAAGGCGATCCAGACGGTGCTGTCACCGGTCGAGGGGGAAGCAGATCCGCTTCCGCCGGTGGTCTGGGCCTGTGTCGTCACCGCCTCTGTCTGCTGAGCCTGGGTGGTCTCGGGCTCGGTCTCTGCAGGCTTGTCGGTGAATGTGATGATGTGGGGAGCGAAGGAAGCCACCCATACCGTAACGATTCCCGCAGACTGCGAAGCTGAAATCATCCTGCCCGGAGAAAGAAAAGAAACCCTGGGCGCAGGAAGGTATATCTTTCAGGAAGAATAAAAAAGATCAAGAAAGAAATGGTCATCATTAACTCATATCGAGTATATGTCATCTCCGGGTATGCAATCAAATTCATCAGGGATCGATTCAAAGCCTGAAGCGGAAATAAAACCGAGTTTTGCAGCGTTAAGGCCTTTGATTCTATTAACCTGCTCTTTTTCTTTCAGCATTTCACCGACTGAAAGCGGGCGGGAATAGTACTTCACCTCATATATATCATAGGCGTCTTTGCGTTCCAGCACAACGTCAAATTCTCCGTTTGTCCTGGTTTCACTGTCGTCATAGTAGTATGTGCCGATATTGGTCACACCCCTGAGCTTGCGAGCCTGAACAAGGAGAGAGAAATATGTGCGGCAGATCTCCTCATACCTGCGGGATATAAACGTAATGAGAGGAGTCTGCACGTATTCTTCATAAAACGCCTCTGCCCCCAGAACCTGTAACGCACTCTTATTCTTATAAACAAAAGTATAGTAGAACCGGAGCAGGTTATCGTTTATCTCATAGGCACACTTCTTATTATCGTCGGGCTTGTTGATAGGAAAGGTTTTTGCGACGATATCCATTCTGATGAGAGATGCCAGCTGCTTTGAAAGCAGTCCGTTATTCTTCATGCCGAGTTTGCTTTCAATCTCTCCGTATTTCTGCTTGCCGTTGGATATCGCATAAAATATCCGTTCCGCTCCGATTGAATTTGTGAAATCGGAAATCAGCAGCTGTTCGGCATAGTGATAGACCGGGGATGAGTTATTGAGTATAGTATCTATGATATTATCTCTCAATGTCCTGCGGGGATCGATGAATTCATTTATATACGGAGATCCGCCAAATACTGAGTAAAAACCGACTTTATCGTAAGCAGATAGGTTTTGATAAAACTCAGCACATTCGGAGTAATTCAACTCTTTCAGTTGAACGGTATGGATAAAACGTCCGTATAACGCGTTCTTTTCTTCCAGCATATCCTTCATCATTCCGACATGAGAGCCGGATATGAACAGGCGAATATTACGAAGATTGTTATCTATGACAGATTGAAAAACAGAATCAACGGTTGCCGGATTAGATAATATTTTCAGATACGGATACTCGTCTATCACAATATTGAAAGTTTCATCGAGAGTGTTAAGATAGGCAAATATATCCGGAAAAGATCGGAACGAGAGCGGAACCGGGAGGACCTTGGCTCGTACCAGTTCTGTTACAAAGCCCTCAATGTTATCCTCCATGGTGGATTTGAGGCATTCGTAATAAACAGTCTTGTCTGTGCTTTCTTCCAGAGCGTGGGTGATCAGAGTGGTCTTGCCCACCTTGCGTTTTCCGTAAATCATAATGCTTCCGCTTTTCTTTGAAAGCAGTCCTCGAATAAGAGCTAATTCTTTCTCACGCGCAACAAACATATGTGGCCACCTTAATGAATTGGATTTCACTGAATTCGAATTCATTATATCACGGGTTTTGCAATCTGTCAAGTGATTATACCCATCTTGTCAAATTTTTTCCGACGATTGGCCGGAATATGTACCGTTGGTTGGCCGTTTTCTTTCGATCAATTCAATTATTACTGTATTCTCTCTGGGCTTTCAGTTTTTCTGTGATGCATCATTTCGGACGGTATAATCAGGCAAAACCGCATCATTTTGGACGGCCAACCAGCACAATAATGCATCGAATTGGACAATCAGGATAATCGTCCGGTTGAATCAAGCAGAAACAACCTCTTCCAAATCATCAAAACAAATGGGACATTTGTCAAGTTAAGGGGACATATTTCTGCGTTTTTGCAAAATATGTCCCCTTCTGTTGTCGCGACTTCGACGAAAAAAACCGATAATCACAATGGTTATTTCTCGTTTAGTAGCTTATTGATTCGATCAACTGGGAAAGAATCCTCTATGTCTTCGATGATAAAGTTGTGGTCTGGAAGCGAAGGCATAGAAATGACGGAAAGGTACTCGTAGATACATTTTCTATCAATAATCACTTTCCCGCTGCCTGCCCAATGGCGGTCTTGACCATTTCGTTTTACCCCGGAAATCCAATACTCTTCACCGGTTTCAACGTCGTAGTAGTTTCCTTGAACACCTTGGCATCTTTGAAAAGCATGGTTGTTAAAATAGATGGTTTTTCCGGATTTTGATTCTTTGACATTGCCAATCCAAGCAGGACCGTCATCTGCATAGCCAGATTTCAGTTCAATGTATTTTAAATTCATATCGGTCAAGAATTAAATGCGTTCCCGTGCCGGCAGTTTCTGTTTTTCCGCCGGGCAAACTGATTTTCGCGTTTTATTAAGAAAAAAATCGCGTAGAAGCAGGAAATATAGATGAGAAACAGAAAGACTACGATGAGCGGATAGAGGACTTTGCTGCCGTTCACGAGGTTATAGAATATGTCGTACGGAGTGCCGTCGCCGCGCATCAGGAACATGTAGTTGTAGGGGATGAGGATGTCCGCGACGTAAGCAGCTGCGCAAAAGCTTCCGAGAATGGCAAACGAGATACCGATGTTTTCTCTTTTCATGCTCAGCAGGCCGGATATCGCGATATAGAGAGCGGCAAAACCCGAGATCGCGTGGGTGATTCCCGAGACGATATTGTCGAATCCGAGCACGGGATATGCGGCGTAGTTCTGGCCGGCGCCGTAGGTCCCCAGAAAGGCGATAAGAAGGCCGAAAATAAACGTGAAGTCGAGAGAGGCCTCCTGAAGACGGCCTTTTCCGAACGCCGCCAGCGGAAGCGTGAACAGCGGAATACTGCACAGAAACAGCGGCAGCACTATAAGGATATGCGAAAAGCTGTGTGCGCGCCAGCAGACTAAAACGATTTTAAACAGTTCGATCGAGTCCATGAGTATCGCGGCAGCCGCGATGACCCTGAGCTTCTCCTCCCTGCTTTTTTTGCGAAAGACAAAGCCGATCGCGACTGCGGCCGCGATCATGACGAGCATGAGCGAAGACACAAAAATCAGATGCGCGGGAGACAGGTAGCCCTCAGGTTCACGCATGTAACCGCCGATTCCGAAAAATTCTCTCATTTGTATACTCCTATATACTCCGCGAAAAAAAACATGAGCATAACGCCGCGGTTGTAACTGTTTCGCATACCTGATGGCCAAAGCGGACCTGATCGAATATATCATCGAGCACGGCGACGAAGAACGACCGGGCAGATTCAGGACGGCAACCGCTTTATATCTTATCTTCGACTCCGCGTTCGAGAGCCCTGAGAAAAGCAGACGAACTCCACACACGGTAGTCACCGATGATGGAACCGTTATCGGCGCTGGTCCGCGATCCCCGGTCTGAAAGCCAGACAGACGGATGAGAAGGAATCAGAACCAAATGACGGAATCGCCCCGGAACCGTTCCCGGCTCCGCCCCCGGTTCAAAATCGTACCGGTATTCGGATACGAACGAGAAAAACGTGATCTTTTGCGTTATTCCGATCCGGTGAGTGACCCGGTATTTGCCGCTGTCGCCGAAAAGCACGGATGCAAGGCCGTCCGGGATGCACACGACCTTAACAGGGATCGTTTTGCCGTTGGCCGAAACGGAAACGGTTTGTCCGGCGGAATGA
>JAEEGF011745213.1_pt1 | contig 32696 bp, 25 predicted proteins | sample 9134171 | NCBI WGS metagenome assembly JAEEGF01 (sample SAMN16246542, study PRJNA631951) | gut metagenome | biome: gut microbiome; feature: rumen; material: AP-attached | host: Bos | place: Iran: Karaj | collected 2018-10
TGAGGGAGCATAGCGGGATATGTGACCGAAAGAACTGATAGTATGCACCGAAAGAAAACGAAAAGATGACAAAACGTCAACCCACGTTTAAAGTTTAAAATTACGGTGGGAATTAACAGAACCCACCTTTAGACATTCCACTATATTCCTAACGTACTTACTACTTGGTATAACCATCTATAACATATTATTTCTTCAAAGAGTATAATGCTACCACTTCTATATATTAATTATCTGGAGGATATAATACTATTGAACGAATAAACAATATAACATGAATACATATATACGAGACAAACAATTAAACTTAAAGAAAAAAAATCGAAAAGGATAATTGCTGAATCAGTGAAAATAGCACATAGACAGAGATAGAAGGATTTGAAGAATACAATGAAGATCTCGTAAAGTAACAAATATGATAGGTGACTTTCATTTATAGAGAAAGAATTACCCCCACCAACGAAATTAAAGGTTGTGAACCTGCGATTGAGCAATTAGGAGAATTTGTACTAGACAAATACCTAAGATTACCAGGTGTAGAAAGAAGAAAACACAGCTTTGTTCAGACTGCATTTTAATTATTAAATCAAACTCTATATAATTGCATAAAAAACGGTGGATACACATATGCGTATCCACCGTTTTACTTATTGTTTCAAATAATCTGTTATTACTTTTCTTTAGAAGAACATATAACGATTATCCTTTATGTCTGCCTTGATGTAGAGTTCCTGCATGAAGTTACCTGCCATCTGCATAGCACGCTGTGCAAGACGCTGAAGATAAGACTTCTCATCATACTTCAGAGCGAGGCTTCTCTTATCCTTTACCTGGAACATGTAGACACCGCCCTCACCCTTTACAGGATGTGAAGAGAACTTACCCAACTGTGTAGCTGCAACTGCACCGCTGAGGGCTGGCTCCGATGCACCTGCAACCTGAATGAATGCAGGAGCATTAAATGTAATCTGATTAACAGGAACGATCTTAGCGCCCTTTGCCTTAGCCTGAGCAATGTTCTTAACGCCATTGAACTTAGCAAGAAGCTTCTCTGCCTTCTTATCCTTGATTACCTGAGTCCTTACATACTCCTTAACCTGCTCGTTCTCGAGAGTGTAATATCCCTTCTCATTAATATTGGTAACAACAAGAACAAGGAGATTGTCATTATCACCACACTCATACAGTGGAGACACGTCACCCTTCTCGGCCTCGAACACCCACTTAAGTGCATCGTGAGAACCATGTATGCCGGCAATAAGATGCTGACCATGTGACACACCCTTCTGCTCTTCAACGACATAGCCGTTCTTCTTTGCATTCTTCTCAAGACCATCCTGTGTAAGATTGCCTGATACGAACTGAGAGAACTTGTTAAACGCCTTGCTATATGTATCCTTTGAGAATGTGATATCCTTCTTTACTACAGCTGCGACATACTTAGGCTGCAGGCCCTTACGATCCGTAACCTTGAGAATGACATTACCATTGTTGAGTGCGAGGTTACGTGTCTCACCAACAGCCATAGTGTTAATTGCTGTGATGTAAGCCTTTGTGTCAGCATCCATAGTGTTAGAGAACTGATACTGCTGTGAGGTCATCCAAGTCTTCTCGCCTGTCTGACCGTATTTCTTAGCCAGCGCATCCCACTGCGCAGCATCAGCCTTTACAGCGTTGAGAACAGAATCTGCACGTGTGCGAGCAGCCTCTACTGTCTCACCACCAATTTGGATAGCCTGGAACTCTACAGAGTCTGGCAACTCCTGCTTAGAGATAAGACGAACGATATTAAGAGTATTGTCCTGAGCATTCTCCTTGATTGCAGTAGTAGAGCCTACAGCCATAGAATCAAGCTGATCCTGAATATCCTTAGGGAAAGCTGTCTTCAATACTGGTACGCCAAGGTATGCAATAGAGCTGCCTGACTTACGAACCACCTCTGCTGGATCTTCTGCAGAAGCAAGCTGTGAAGCAATGCTTGCCATTTCCTTATTAATAGCGGCGCGATCAGTAGCAGATGCAGCGACCTTGTAAGACACATACTTGATGTCACGTGTCTCCTCGTAGTTTCTGAAACGATTCTTCAGCTCATTATACTTAGCCTTGAGATCCTCTTCAGTAACCTTGACATCCTTATCTGCAACCATAGAATAAGGAAGGGCAGCGAGCTCGATGTTTGCCTCTGTGTTCTCCTCCAAATATGCCTGCTTTGCCTCAATCTTGTTTGAAAGGAACGATGCAGCGAGAAGAGTCTGATACTTCTGTGCGAGGAGCTGCTGGCGGAGGTTCTTCTCCATAAACTGCCAGTAGTTATATATCACACGCATCTGCTCATACTGAGGACCACCTGTCTGCTGTGCCTTCTTGTACTCGTTAAGGAACTGCTTCAACACATTTGCATCGAAACGACCTGTCTGCTGATTAACGAATGGTGTCTGTGTCAGCATTGGGTTTGTACCCTCATTAAGGATATTGCGAATCTCATCGTCAGTAACCTTCAAGCCAAGCTCTTTTGCCTCTTCGGCAATAAGCGAAGACTGTATGTACTGATTCCATACCATGTCGCGCACCTGGTTAAGCTCGTCCTCGTTGAGATTTTCCTTACCCTGTGTCATCTTGATAACATCTGAATACTGATCAACCATCTCCTGGAATTCCTGATAGGTGATCTTCTCACCGAGCACTTCTGCAATCTGCTGACGCTCATTGTTCTTAGTGGACTCGCATGAGCGCACCGCCTCTTCGGCAATGAACGCAAAGAGACCCAGACCGATGATGCTCACCAGCAGGACTCCCTTGCTTCTGATTTTTCCTAATACTGCCATTGTTTAAATTTATTTTTTGTTTTTATATTTCTTCTTATCTGTTTTCACTATGCACACTAGGCACACAAAAACGGCACAAAGTTAATAATTTTTCCTTAATTACACAACTTTTCACGTATATATTTACGCAAAAAGCATTAATTTTTATTAACGCGAACAAGTTTTACCAGTTCTATCTTTGTCTTGGTATTTTTCAATATCTTACACTCCCAATCATCAAACCGAACAACTTCGTGGAGCTTTGGAAAACTTTGATAGCGTGCAAGTATAAGTCCACCAACAGTCTTATAGTCATCACTTTCGGGTAATTCTATACCCAAAATCTCATTGACTCGTTCTATTTCAAGGCGTGCAGATATCAAATAACCACCATCGTTAGTCTTGCGGCACTCATAATTTGAAGTGTCGTGCTCGTCTTCTATCTCTCCTATTATTTCCTCAACTATATCCTCCAGTGCTACGATTCCACTAGTTCCGCCAAATTCATCAACGACGACTGCAAGACTGCTTTTCTGTGCCAACAGCTTCTCCATCAGTTTCTTCGCTGCCATAGTTTCTGGCACAAAAGACATCTGACGAACATGTGACTGCCATTCATCATCAGTTATGCGAAATAGCTCCGAGGAATGTATATATCCTAATATATGATCTATATCTTCATCATAAACTATTATCTTCGACCTGCCACTTTCTATGAACCTTTGGCGCAGTTCCTCCAGCGGAGCCGTCTTCTCTATGGCATTAATCTCCGTACGAGGTATCATACAGTCTCTGACCTTCGTATCAGCAAGGTCGAGCGCATTTTGGAATATTCTAACCTCAAAGTTGTCACTCTTACCTTTAACCTGTCCGTTTGGCACCTCCTGCTCTCCCGCTTCATCCGCTTTTTCTCCATCCAAGCTCTGCTGCACCAGATAGTCTAAATCGACTTTTCCGAACTCTTCCCTTACACCCTCTTGCCTCATCCTGACCCCTAAGGCTTTCAGTAAAAGGCGAGAAAGCAACGAACAGAAACGTGCTATTGGATAAAGCAACACATAGAACAACCATGCAGGTAAGGCAAAGATATTCAGTAGTGTATTTGCATTATTCTTGAAAATAGTCTTGGGAAGGAACTCTCCTGTAAACAATACGATAACAGTAGAGATGATTGTATCGGCTGTAACAGTAAAAGCCTCGGAACGACCTGAAAAGATTGTATTGTCGAACAACTTTGCAATCAATATACCATAGACGACAAGTGCTATATTATTGCCCACAAGCATAGTACTGACAAATGTATTAGGATGCTTGTAAAAAAACGTAACTATCTTGTGCGTAAAGCTACGATAATTGCCCGTCATCTCTGCCAGCATTCGGTTGCTGGACACAAAAGCTATCTCCATACCTGAGAAAAAGGCAGAAAATAGCATTGTTATGAATATGTATAATAATAAATATACGTCCATTTATTTTTTAGGTAGTGGTTGCGCAGGTGCACGTTTAGGCGTCTCCACAGAATCAGTAGAGGTTGAACCTGCTTTGTCGTCTTTCTTTCCCATGGCATCATCACGTTTGAATGAGCCTTTCGTATTCGTCACCTTATAATGTTGCATGCGTTCATCACTGGTAAAGTATGCTCCCTGCAACTCTCGCTCAGGAGTGATCAGATGCGAAAACTTGTTAGAATACAATTCATGACGATTTTGGTCCCAATACAATTCCTCGCTGCTGAATCGTAATCCGTCAACAGTTCTCACACGCACCTTACCTATAAGATGCCATAATTTCTGAGTAGTAAAATAAAAAGCCGTGTCGCACTGAATGTATGTCTCCGTATGGAACTTCTCATCGAATTGTTGCAGGAACAATCCCCGACGGAAGATCCAACGTGGCGGATTCAGTGCCTCATTGACCTCCCAACGCTCAGCAACAATTCTATATTTCATCACCCCTGAGTCACTGATTAACGTATTTATACCATACGACGTCATCACTGCCACGGAGTCACGTGGATTGATTGCAGGTGCAGTATGTTCCTTCTGCTCACCGCAAGACACGGCAAGACATAAAAGCAGCAACATGTATATGCTGCACATACTACCACGCATAACACATAGTTTCATATCGAGAAAACACAGTCTGTCGTTTAATCGAACTTCCACTTGTCAAACCAACGTTCGTTAAATGTCAGACCTATATTAATAAGGAATGTATTCTCTGTCACCATCTGCTTTGCTGCAGCACGCTGCCATTGCAGACTTATATTTATCATTGGTTTTGAACGGTTATTGTTCTTGCTCATGATAGGTATTCCCAAACCAGCGCTTACGCTAAGCTCGTCAGGACCATCCTTTCCATTGATCTTCTGGTAAGATGATGAATAGCCCAGACCGAAACGATAGCGCAGTCGGTCAGTAAAACTACGTCCGTACTCGTTCTTGCAGTACTGTCCGCCCATAGCAACCTTGTGACGATCATAGAATGCGTCTGTCTTTACGTCAGAAAGAACTTTACCAGTGGATTTATTGACGTATTCCATACTTTCAACACTGCTCCAACGCTGATAGACATAATCAAGTCCTACAAGCCACTTGCTAGCATGCTTATATGCAAATCCCAAGCCCCACTGCGTAGGTATAGCAACGGAATTGGACGCAATGTAGGTTGTTGTATCAGCTGTGGCAACATTCTTGGATATCACTGTATAATCCCAATCTGCACCCACTTTGTACCCTGGAGAGAAAGTAAGTCCCACTGTAAGTGAGTTTCTATTCTTCAGTTCTATTGTATGACTTGCACCAAAGTCAAGTTTAATAGCGTTGACATCCGTCTTATAAGACTTACTTTGGGTATTAATGCTTTGATCACTAAAGGAATTGCTAATGGAATTTGTTATATTACCAAACAAATAATTCACATTAACACCAACAGAGAAATTGCGGAAAGGCTCCCAACCTGCGCCAATGAATATTTGGTGCAAGCCACCTGAACCTGTATATGTATTAGTAACTGTCGTTGTCTCTTGTGTAGATGGAGTCAACGTATAGTTTGGTATCGTTGACGAATTTGCAGAATAATTGTAACCGACATTTGTATATGGCAAAATACCAAATGACATGCCAAGATGCTTCAAGGCACGGAAGGAAGCAACGGCATACTCAAAATCGCCATTCTTGGCATTCTTGCTCTTTCCATTCTCCTTAAAATTAGTATTTTGCAAAGACATGCCTACATCAAACACGAACGTCAGTGAGTCTATGCTTGAGTAGGATGCTGGGTTGAGATAGTTCACCTGATTACGTTCCCTAAAAGCGACACCTACACCATTCATGCCGCGACTCATACCTATCGACTGATCGGCTATTTTTCCCAAGCCATATTGTGAGTATGGTGAATTTGTACCACTCTGCGCCATTACAGTAACTGAAGTGTAAAAAGCCATCAGAGCCGTCAAAAGAAAAGATTTCTTCATTATATCCTGTAGAGTTTTATGCATAATTGTCTGCAAAATTACTCAGAAAAAGCGAAAAAAACGAATGATTTGCAATAAAAATTGGTTATTTAAGGATTATTTGCAATATCACATCATCAACCTAAGGTTTAAGACGTGTTCTATTATTTCTTCACCCTATTTATACATTCACTTATATATCTCGGTAAGTTTTTTATCCAATTCATTACCTCTGAGTGATACGGCTATTATCTTTCCTTCTCCATCGCACAATATATTCCAAGGTATAGACTGAACACCGTATGCACTTGCAGCAGCACTCTTCCAACCTCCGAGATCACTCATGTGTACCCAGTTGTATCCACCATTGTCCACTGCACTCTTCCACTTTGTTGCATCATTGTCCAATGATATACCGACGATATTAAAGCCCTTTGCCTTATATTTCTCCCAACAGGCCTTCAGGGTTGGCATCTCCTTCATACATGGTCCGCACCAGCTCGCCCAGAAGTCCACCAGTACATAATTGCCCTTACCAACATACTCGCTAAGATGGTGTGACTTACCATTAAAGTCTGAACCCACCACGTCTGTAAATTTCTTTCCTATAAACGCCATTGACGGACGCTTGTAATCTATGTATTGCTTTACATATTTAAATATAGGATGCTTAGTATATCCTGCCCCACTTTCTGCATAGCCCTCAAGTTTTTCAAAATCCATGCCCTCACACACTTTGGTCAACAAATATGCCGGAAGACTGTTGTCCTGATTTGCATCTACAACTTTTAATATTTCTGCTGCAAAGTCTTCATCAAGGTTTGACATCTTGCTTGTCAGTTCTTTCTTTTCCTCTTCTGTCTTTGCCAGGTCATACTGTTTTTTCAGCTCCCCATACTTTTCAAACAACCCGTTTATCTTGTCTGCAAGCTCAGACAGTTTGTCATTCAGTGATGTCCCCATAGCCTTATGCGTAGCCATGTCAAGCTTTACGTCGTCCCCGTCATCTACTACAACCACGCTGTTGTTATTGTCAACAAAGACATAATACACATCACCAGACGTCCTCTCTGATTCAAACGTGAATTCACCATTGGTAACCTGTAATGTATCAACCATCTTATTCATGTTGAGATTACCTACAAGCACCTTATTTAATCCACTTGCGCCCTTGCCATGAACAACGAACTTTCCTCCCTTATTCTCTGCACATGCAGACATACAGAATGCCAACACTGTCAACACCAGGAGCGAACACTGGTATATAAGTTTTTTATTTCTCATTTTTTCTTTATTAAATAATTACTCAAGGTTATCTATCGTTATCCCCTCAAACTCAGTCATAAACGATGCTATACGAGACTGGTAATGTTCACGCTTCACTTTAAGTCTCATCATTGCAGTAAACATTTCACCTCCATTTGCATGGTGTGTCTTCATCTCATACGAAAGGATATCTATCTCATCTCTTTCCAAAGTCTTCAGCACTTCTTTTATACCTTCACGCGTAGGCGAAGATAAAGTAAGAGATATATTCTTAGCTCCGAAGTGGTTATGAATAAAGCTTACAGTCTCCAGGCACAGCACCACCAATACCGTGGCAGCTACTGCCAACCAGTACATACCCGAACCACAAGCCAGTCCGATGGCAGACGTGACCCATAGTCCGGCTGCCGTCGTCAGTCCTCTCACAACATGTTTCTGGAATATTATACAGCCTGCACCGATAAAACCTATACCCGACACCACCTGAGCAGCTATACGCGAAGGATCAAGGCGCACAAGTTCAGTTTTCACGACATCATCATAACCATATTTTGACAATATCATGAACACTGCAGCACCCAATCCTACAAGAAAATGCGTACGAAAGCCTGCCTCCTTGGCACGATACTCTCGCTCCAGCCCTATAAAGCCGCCAAGTATGGCTGCACATAATATACGTAATATAAATTCTTGTGTCATTACATCCATCGTGTTTATATGTTGCAAAGTTAATATTTTTTCTTAACTTCCACAAAAAATATAATGACAAATGACATTTATTAACTCATATTTCGTGTGTTTAGTGGAATTTTGCAATCTCATCACCATTTACGTAAAATGAGTTTTCAAACAGCACATCTTCCGCATTATTTAGATACAGAGGATCACGCTCATCTACATTCATGGTCTCTACCCTACTGTTGGTTATTGTTATACCTTTGGCATTACATATGGAAAACCCCCATGCGGGCTGTATACCATGGGCAGATGGTTCCGGATAATTCTTTTCTCCAAACTGCGAGGCGGAACGTTTCTCACTGAAAAAGAATGGATTAATACCACGCTGATGTTTGAAATCATCAAGAGTGACGCCACCACGATACTTCACTGTTAAACTATCAATCCTTACATCGCAGACAGGATTACCCTCGCTTCCTATTATTAGACAGGCATAGCGGCAGTCAACATCCTCGGCTCTTACATTACTTATACGTATATTACGCGCCACAGACTGATGAAAACCTTTCGGTGCACGCATTCTGTCACCAAGTCGCACATAAATTGGCGAATTGCATATATCTTTCATACTAATGTTATCCACCTCTATATTCTCCATAACAGCTCCATCCACTGTTTCGAGGGCGAGTCCTCGGCAATGCGTAAAGGTACAATTCCTTATCTTTATATTACGGAAACCGCCGTTACTTTCTGTACCCAATTTTATACGTCCAGTAGGTCCGTCACCATCAGGAGCCTTATCTTTCTCCGTAAGGTTCTCACCACTCAACATCGTACCTATATCGTAGCCACTTACATGACAGTTTTCTATTAACACATCCTCTGTAGGTTTAGGACTGCCTAAAGCATAAGAACATTTCAAGACTATGGCATCATCATTAAGAGTATTCACCTTACATCCCCTTACCACAACTCGCTCACAACAATCAATATCAAAGCCATCACGATTTGTGTCAGCAACTACATTCTCTATAAGGAGATCATCCACGCCTGTAAGCAACATGGCAAAATGTCCACATTCCAAGAAACTCACACCACGAATCGTAACACGCTGGCAATCACGCATTGCCAAAGCTTTGTTTGCCTTATTCTTCATTTTATCATGGCGTGAAGCACCACGCGACAAAACACCCGAGCCATCAATCAACCCCTCTCCCTCTATCGTAACATCATGAAGATTCTCACCCCATATCAAAGAGTTGTGCCAATGGCTATGTCCGAAATCCTGATATTTCGAGCTATTCGGCTCAGCGGCATCATACCCATTTTCTTTTGTCACAGGAGCAGCTTTTAACACTGCACCTTTTTCCAACCGAAGCGTTATGCCAGACTTCAGGTGTATGGAGTAGCACATGTACGTACCAGCCGGTATGACAACGGTGTCTCCCTCCTTCGACGCATCATCTATTGCCTTATTTATGGCAGGGGTGTCTATATGCCTCCCATCGCCCACTGCACCATAGTCTTTCACATTTACTGCTGCTATAGCAAGCGTGCATAATAACAGAAATAAAAGATTTACTGTCTTTCTCATCATAGAACTATTTGGTATTATTTCTTTTTCGACGATATATTTCCGTAATGGTTTATTTTACAGAATATCGTTCTATGAGATTTTGTGGCAGTTTCACTATACATATATTCATCGAGCGTCCATCCTCTGACAACATCGCCGACTGTATTTCTATCTCTGTGCCATCAGGTTTAAAGGTAGGATGCACATGATCTCGAGCAGTTGTCTTATGACCCGCCGTCAACAATATGCGCTCTTTAGTATGGCGATCTATGAGCCACAATTCACGTGCAAAGTCATCGCCAGCCACCCAATGGCCGTCTTGCGAACCTGCTACATGCCAAAAGTTATCGCCATCGACCTGTCCTTCTATTGTCAGTTCCCTGGTACGCATATTCACCACTGCCAACCCAGTAGGATATTCCTTCGTACCTGACGGTCCCCAATCTCCTACAGTATCAGTCACCCTTTCTTCTCTTATTGGCCTATGACCTATGAGAGCAAAGGCAAGTTCATCCTCACTTATAACAGCCTCGTGCGTAACCCAGTCATACTCTGTTTCACGATATATTGGACGCAACCCTGTACCATCTGCATTTACCATCCAAGTGCGCTGAGGAGCTTTTCCTCCTGTTTCCCAGCAGAATATCACCTCGCCAGGATGCCACGGATTACCTTGTATGTGACCGACCTTAAAGTGTACGCTCACAACAGGTTCATATTTACCTGTCAACAAATCAATCTTGCCTATGCCACCAGGACCAGCTCCCATATTACGAGGACCGAAATTTCCCGAAATGGTTCCTGATATAGGAAACTTACGAGCATATTCCTTATCTAGACGGAAATACGCCATTGTCTCACTACCATCTAATGCCATGTCACCTTCACTGCAAATCTCTGACGGAATTGTGCCACATATACGTTCATAGTGCTTCTTTCCCTTTAACTTCCCTTTCTCTGAATCAGCAAACAAACGCTCAAGATTCACCTCTACCACGTCCATGCCTATGCGGTTACCTTTCTTATCTTTTGCTTGTCGCATATAATATAGGTTCATAGACTTTCGTGCCACGCATAGCATACCTGTGAACCCTCCTTCTGTTACTTGTACGATATCACCACTTTCTTCATTAACAGCCATGGCTTCTCCTTTCACACGATCAGAGCGAAATACCACCCATTTTCCATCAGAGGTCCATTGGTTATGTGTTTGATATATCTTTGAATCACCCGTACCACTTTTGCTTGTAAGAAACACAAGTTCCACACCTGTCTTAGGATCTGTCACAACCTTACGTTCCGATGGAAATCGTGTGCCTATCTGCGCACATACCACCATTGGTAACACACCTAACAGGCATATCACCAACATTCTGTTAATTTTACTCATTGTATGAATCATATTTATTTGTGTTTTTATTTTACGCTTCCTTATATATCTCCATGTTTTACGCTAGGTGGGTTCTATAAATTAGCTTTGACAGATTTTCGGATTTGTTTCGAGGGCAGAGTGTCAGCAGATGAGTGAGCATAGCGGGCTATGTGATCGAAGATGCTGACAATATGCACCGAAAGAAAACGAAAAGATGGCTAAACGTCAACCCACACTTTGAGTATAACATTACGGTGGTAATTTATAGAACCCACCGCTATAGAAATGCACTACAAAAATACAAAGATATTATGAAACAGAACGACCTCAAAAAAGCTTTTCTAGTCCTATGCCTAAAAAACATACCAACAAAGACGATTTTCCATCTCCTTGCCACACACTCATCCTTTACAATTGTTTCCAACCATTTGTTTGATTCTACTCCCCCACCAGAAAAAAACTACGTCACGAAAACATAGATTTCCGTGACGTAGAGACAATAGTATATAAATAATTCCTACTCTTCTAGAAATTATCCATCAAGTTACAGTGTTACACCATTCTTAAAGATAGATATCTCACTGTAGCCGTTAATTTCATTACGAGCCTTTTCACCTGAAGCTACGGCAAGAACCTTGTCGATAAACTCCGGAACGAGTTCCGACATTGTCTTGCCATCAACAAGCTGACCAGCATTGAAATCTATCCAGTTGGTCTTGCGCTTATAAAGATCACTGTTCGTAGAAATCTTCATTGTAGGAACGAATGTACCAAATGGCGTACCACGACCTGTTGAGAAGAGTACCATGTGACATCCTGCTGCTGCAAGCGCCGTTGCAGCTACGAGATCATTACCTGGAGCTGACAACAGGTTGAGACCAGTTGTCTGTAAGCGATCACCATACTCAAGTACACCACTCACTGGTGCACGGCCACACTTCTGTGTACATCCAAGAGCCTTATCCTCAAGTGTAGAAATACCACCAGCCTTATTGCCTGGTGAAGGATTCTCACCAACAGGCTCTCCATGTGACAAGAAGTAGTTCTTGAAATTATTTATAAGCGAAACTGTCTGCTCAAACAGTTCCTTATTCTCACAACGGTTCATAAGTATAGTCTCCGCACCAAACATCTCCGGCACCTCTGTTAAGATAGATGTTCCGCCCTGTGCAACAAGCCAGTCAGAGAACTCACCCTCAAGAGGATTTGCAGTAATTCCAGAGAAACCATCCGAACCACCACACTTCAATCCTACACGAAGTTTGCTCACAGGAACGTCCTCGCGCTTATCTTCCTTAGCTATTGCATAAAGGTTACGCAAAACCTTCATACACTCCTCGGTCTCGTCACCCTCTACCTTCTGGGTTACAACCAGTTTGATACGATCCTTATCATAGTCACCAAGCATCGCCATGAATTCATCAGGCTGGTTGTTCTCACATCCGAGAGACAACACGAGTACGGCAGCAGCATTAGGATGCAGCACGATGTCACGCAGAATCTTGCGGGTAGCCTCGTGGTCATCCGAAAGCTGTGAGCAACCATAGTTATGATGCCATGCATGAACAGCGTCGATACCTTCAAGATTTGTCTCCTTCTCAAGGCGTTTTGCTACTTCCTCTGCAATGCCATTCACACAACCGACTGTAGGTACTATCCATATCTCGTTACGCACACCGACATCACCATTCTTACGTACATAGCCTTTAAAGGTACGATTCTCTTTTGCGATTGTAAGTTTCTCGTTCACTGGATTATATGTATATTCCAATGTTCCTGCGAGATTAGTCTTGAGATTATTCTCATTTACCCACTCACCTGCCTTAAGTGCCTTTTTGGCATGACCAATAGGATAACCATATTTTATGATATCCTCACCCTCTGCCTTATCTGCCAGAAGTACCTTGTGGCCTGCAGGGGTATCCTGAAGAAGTGTTATCTCTTTGCCGTCAATTGCAATAATCTCACCTTTCTTCATTGCACGCAGACAAACGACGACGCTGTCTGCTGGATTAATTTTAAGAAAAGCCTGTTCCATAGTTCGGATTTATAGTTTTTGTTTATTGTATAGTTTTCTATTTTAATTTCGAGGACACCTTATTATATATAATAGGTGTTATGGCGTCATATCTGTGTTCTGCGGTAGAAATCAACATTCTCCTTTGACAGAATCTCAATAGGCATGTAATTCACCGGCGTTACGTCCTTCTTCAGTATGATAGCCCTTACCAAGGCATCTACACTGTAGTATCCCTGCTGGTACCCATGCTGCGCTATCAAAAAAGATATACTACCATTTCGTACACAGCGAGCATTCTTTTCCACCATGTCATAACCCATTATCTGCACATTACGACGATTGGTACGCAAAAGGAAGTCTCCCACGAGATGCGCCTTAGAATTAAGGGTAATACAATGGTGCGTATCTGGATGCTCTGCAAAGTATGCCTCAAGTAACTGCGTATGCAACTTTCTTGTACTCTGATATGGCAAATCAAGCACGTTAATCTTTACATCCGGAAAATGGTCTTTCATATAATGACGAAAGCCCACCTCACGGTTATCCTGCTGTTTGCTAGCCACATGCACGCCATCAAGAGTCTGTTTCATAAGCATTATCTCAGATTCCTGATTAGCTATAAGCATTAGCATCTTGGCAGCAAAATATCCACTGGCGAAAGAGTCTTGACCATAGAATGCCAGCGGACGCAAGTCTGGCAGATATGAATCAAGCATGATAAAAGGTATGTTGCGACTATGCAGCTTATCGGTAAACTGCTTCGTATAGTCAAGTTTCGTTGGCACCATCACTACCCCATCAGGCTCTGCCTCGAGTATCTTTTCATATTGTTCCTTGAAAGTGTTGATGTCATTTCGTTTATAATATTTGAAGCTGACATGTATATGGAAGTCTCGTCGTATGTCACAACATTTCTTCTGTCCTTGCTCTACCTCCTCCCAATAAGCTTCGCTTTCATGCTTTGGCATCAGACAATAGAAATCATATCTACGACTATTAGCCAATGCACTTGCATATGCATTCGGCTCATAGTTCATCTCCTCAAGCGCCCTGTTTACTTTATCCAGAGCTTTTTTCGAGACGTTAGGACGATTGTGCAGCACACGATCCACAGTTCCGGCAGAAACGCCTGCTTTCTCCGCTATGTCTCTGATTGTAATGCGTTCAGTTGGCATTTTAGTTCTATTTTGTGTTTATCCTTGACAATAAAATCCTATTGCGATTGACTTTTGGCAAGAATTGTGTCTTTACACACCATTCTAAGTGCAAAAATACTAATTTTTTCCGAATTGTGCGAATACACAGAGTCATTTTAGCAAAAAACACACAAAAAATATTTTTTTTCAATATTTTTTTTTGCTATTTCGGAAATATTTGTTACTTTTGTACTCGCAAAGTATTTAGTCGGATAATATTCTTTTAAATCAATACTATTAAATAATTTTATACATATTTATTTTATTATGGCAAAAGTCGTAACTTTGGGCGAGATTATGCTTCGCCTTTCTCCAAACGGTCAAGACCGTTTTATTCAGACCGACATCTTCCGTATCATCCCTGGTGGTGGTGAGGCTAACGTAGCAGTAAGCTGTGCCAACTACGGCCACGATGCTTATTTCGTAACAAAGCTTCCTGCTCATGAGATCGGACAGATTGCAGTTAACTCATTGCGTCGCTATGGTGTAAACACCAAGTACATTGCTCGTGGTGGTGACCGCGTAGGTCTGTATTACTGTGAGACTGGTGCATCTATGCGTCCTTCAAAAGTTATTTATGACCGTGCTCATTCAGCTATTGCAGAGGCTGATCCATCTGATTTCGATTTCGATGCAATCATGGAAGGTGCTGACTGGTTCCACTGGTCTGGTATTACACCAGCTATCTCTGATAAGGCTGCAGAGTTGACTAAGCTTGCTTGTCAGGCTGCAAAGCGTCACGGTGTGACTGTTTCTGTTGACCTTAACTTCCGCAAGAAGCTTTGGACTTCAGAGAAGGCTATCTCTATCATGCGCCCACTTATGGAGTATGTTGATGTTTGCATCGGCAACGAGGAGGACGCAGAACTTTGCCTTGGTTTCAAGCCTGAGGCTGACGTTGAGGGCGGTGAGACAAATGCAGCTGGCTACGAAGGCATCTTCAAGCAGATGAAGGAGCAGTTCGGCTTCAAGTATGTAGTATCTACACTGCGCGAGTCATTCTCTGCTACATTCAATGGTTGGAAGGCTCTTATCTACGATGGTAAGGAGTTCTATCAGTCTAAGCGTTATGAGATCAACCCAATCATCGACCGCGTTGGTGGTGGTGATTCTTTCTCTGGCGGTCTTATCCACGGTCTGCTGACAAAGGCAACACAGGGCGAGGCTCTTGAGTTTGCTGTTGCTGCTTCTGCACTGAAGCACACTATCAACGGTGACTACAACCTTGTTGGTGTATCTGAGGTAGAGTCTCTCGCTGGTGGTAACGCTAACGGACGCGTACAGCGCTAAAAAGAAACTAAGATTATAGCAGATGCCACTTTAAATAATAATGTGGCATCTGCTTTTTAAAAAACATTCAAAATAGTTTTTAAAAAACATTCAAAATAGAAATGGCAAAATTCGGTAAGTTTGAGGTGATGGCAAAGATTGCCGCAGCCCCAATGGTTCCTGTTTTCTACAACAAGGACGTAGAGGTATGTAAGAACGTTATCAAGGCTTGCTACGATGGTGGTGTACGCGCATTCGAGTTCACTAACCGTGGTGACTTCGCTCATGAGGTGTTCGGTGAGCTTTCAAAGTGGGCTAACAAAGAGTGCCCTGAGCTGGCTCTCGGCATTGGTTCTGTAGTTGACGCTCCTACAGCATCTTTATATATTCAGCTCGGCGCCAACTTCGTAGTTGGTCCACTCTTCAACCCTGACATCGCAATTGTATGTAACCGTCGTTGCGTAACATACTGCCCAGGATGTCTCACACCATCTGAGATCGGTAAGGCTCAGGAGGTAGGTTGCGACTTCACTAAGGTATTCCCTGGTGACGTTGTTGGTCCTAACCTCATCAAGGGTCTTATGGCACCAATGCCATGGTCTAAGATTATGGTTACTGGTGGTGTTGCTCCTGAAGAGGAGAACCTCAAAGGTTGGTTCAAGGCTGGCGTATTCTGCGTAGGTATGGGCTCTAAGCTCTTCCCTAAGGACAAAGTTGCCGCTGGTGACTGGAAGTACATCACAGACAAATGTAAGGAGGCTCTTGGCTATTGTGCAGCAGCTAAGGCTTAAAAATATCAATACAAAAGACTCCACAATGACCACGATGGTTGTGTGGAGTCTTTTTTTTCTGATCTCTCTATGCTTTTCTTGTAGTGGCACGGAGGGATCTGACGATTTTGATGTGTTATCCAACGAAATCAACCAGATGCACATCTGCCAGCGTAAAGCTGACAACAAAGAATTTTTTCTACACAAATACCGCGCAGACAAAATATTAAAGAAGTACGACAAGCACTCCGGCGAACTGTCTGACAAAAAACAGATAAAGCTTACCCAGGCACGCAGCCGATATTCATTCGTACTTACAGACTACCTACTTCAGGTAGGCAACAGGAAAGAAGCTACGCTGGTTATGGATGCACTTGCATCCAACAGTACGCTAAACATAAGCACCGACACTTTACTCTGGCTAAACTACCTTTGTCATCAGGCAGAGGTAAACCTTTGGTCATACAACATAGAGAAGAACCGCAACAGTATACTCAAAGGATATGATTGCCTTATACAGGGCTACATACTTGCCTCAAGAAGAGGATACAACCTGTATAAAGGAATAGCAATGAAACTCATGAGTAGATATATGCTAAACGACAGCATATATAGCCTCATAAAGGATTTCGACCCTGCTTCCGTACGATATGTCAACGAAGACGGCGTACCCGACAGTTTGCTGGCAGGTAATCTGGCAGAACGCTCACTAAACCTGTTCCTTAACGAGAATGATGCCTACCAAACAGCAGACGCATGGCGAACCCTTGCTTTCTGCTATTTTGACATTGGCGATGCAGAACAGTCCGTAGAATGCCTACATATGGCATTTGCGAATCCTATCATCGACTCTATACCTGCCCTGAAGGCAAACATTGCCCAGCAAATGTCCATGGCATACTCCGCACTTGACGACAAGCATAACAGTGATGTTTACCGCAACAAATACCTCGACATACAAGACAGCATCAGACAGGACAGACAGTTCGAAGCACGCGCTACCGAATTAGAGAAGTCCGTAAGTAAAATATGGTACAGCGTAAGTATTGCTGTTATATTATTCCTGCTGCTATGCATGCTATCCATTTTGTTGGTACACCTAAGGAAACGCAAAGAAAGAAAGGCTGATATCCAGGAAGAAGAAATAGAGGCTCTTGAAGAAGAATTAAACAGCCTTAGACTACAATACTCTGATGCACAAAGACTGGCAGTAGAGCAAAAAGCACGCATATCCATAATAAACGGAATGTTACCATTGATAGACCGTATGCGTATCGCCGTTTCAAAGAACCAGATGGAATATGCCGGTGAACTTGCTACCGCAATAGAAGGGCAAAACGAGATGCTTTCCACTTGGATAAAACTTCGCAAGGGAAGTATATCACCGAAAGTAGAGACCTTTGACATACAAGAGATTTTAGATATTGTCAGACAAAACGCCATAAACCTTGCAAACCAAGGAATACAACTACACGTAGCTCCTTGTAACGCACAAATAAAAGCCGATAAGATACTGACTTTATTCATTGTCAACACATTAATTGACAATGCAAGAAAGGCTGTCAATGCGCAAGAAGGAGAAATCAACGTAACTTGTCAACCTGACGAGAACGAAGGTTTTGCAGAAATAGCCGTAAAAGACAACGGACGAGGCATGTCACAAGAGCAGTTAGACCATCTGTTTGAATATAAAAACATTAAGGATGATGCTAACGAGACCTCGCATGGTTTTGGCCTACAGAACTGCCGTGGCATTATTGATCGTTACCATAAGATTTCGTCACTATTCTCTGTATGTTCCATCAATGCAAAATCAAAACTCGGAGCAGGAACTACCATCAGTTTCAGGTTACCGTTAGCATTAAAGATGCTGGTGCTATTCTTTTGCCTGTCCTTTAATTCTCATGCTGGCAACATAGAGAGATATGCCGACAGTCTCTACTACTGCAACGTCAACGGAAAATACGCAGAGGCAATGCTCTATGCAGACTCTTGCAAAGCCCTTTTGGAAAACGGCGACACTATCAACGACAGGCTCATGCTGTCTGTTTACAACGAAACAGCCGTAGCCGCACTTGCACTGCACGATTGGAGAACTTATCTCTTGAACAACTATCTATATGCAAAACTATACAAGGAGTGCACCACCGATGCCTCTTTGCCTGAATACTGCGGCCGTTTGGAAAGAAACAAGCGCATTGCCAACATATCCATGATAGTAGCCATGCTGCTCATACTGTCACTCGCACCCATTTTCTGGTTTACATACCTACGCTATATAGTAAGACGACATAGGGATATACGAAGCAGAAAAACTTTACTGCGTGAAGAAATAGCAAAGACCAAAAGCAAATATGATGCATTGCATGTAATCAACAATGTTCTGGACAACCAGCTTTCCACTATAAAGCATGAGACCATGTATTATCCTTCACGGATAAAACAACTCATAAAACAAGAAACTAATGAACAGACAAGTCAGGTAAAGGACGTCGTAAGCTACTATCGTGAACTGTATGCGCTACTGTGTCTGCAGGTACTCAACAACCAGACAGCCGCAATGTCATTTCCAATAGAGAAGATTGATATCGACACGCTTTTCCCTTCCGCCGACATATCACAGATGCCCGATGGAGCACAGATTTTGGCAAACAAAGAGCTGATGGCTTTTCTCAAATTGCTACTGAAACGACATAACGCAAAAAAAACTCCATCGTGCACCATACGAACAGAAAACGACAAGTATGCCATAGCCACATTCCAAATGGATTCTTCGCCACTATCATCTGACAAATCTCTGATATTGTTTTCACCGAGCACACCTGACGCAGACTTCCTTATAATGCGACAGATACTCCGCGAGACCGGCGAGGCTTCACTGCGCTATGGTTGCGGAATAAGTGCATCAAACAACGGCAACGGAACTTTGGAAATAGACGTAAGGCTGCCATACGTCTGCAAGTAACGATTATTTTTTGCAAACTTGACTTTATGATACTACAGAATATTTCTATACTGAACTACAAAAACATAACAGAGACAAACCTTGACTTCTCACCCAACATCAACTGTTTTCTTGGTGACAACGGAGAAGGCAAGACAAATCTGCTTGACGCTATATATTTCCTTAGCTTCTGTCATTCAAAGTTTTCGAACATCGATTCGCAAATGATGCGTCACGATGCAGATTTCTTTATGCTTAAAGGCACATATACTCATGATGACGGCGAGACACCGGAAGAAGTCTTTGCCAGCATGAAGCGTGGCGTCAAGAAACAGTTCAAGCGCAATAACAAAGCCTACAAGAAGCTATCTGAACACATCGGTCTGATACCTCTTATCATCGTTTCACCAGACGACGTATCGCTTATCAATGGCGGAAGTGAAGAACGGCGCAGACTGCTCGACATCGTAATATCTCAGTATGACAGCCTATATATCGACTTCCTCACAAGATACAACAAAGCACTGATGCAACGTAACACATTATTGAAGCAAGAGGAAGAACCTGATGTTGCACTACTCAGCATACTCGAGGAAGAAATGGCTCACTATGGTGAGGAAGTGTATCGCAGGCGAAAAGATTTCGTAGAACGCTTCACCCCCGTATTCAATGATATCTACTCACGAATAAGCGCCGGCAAGGAAAGCGTGTCACTACGCTACGTATCACACTGCGATCGCGGACCACTACTCGACGTAATACAGCGTGACCGTCACAAAGACCGTGCTGTAGGATATTCACTTCATGGCATACACCGAGATGATCTTGAAATGCTTAATGGCGGCTATCCGCAGAAACGTGAAGGAAGCCAGGGCCAAAACAAGACTTATGTGATATCCCTGAAACTTGCCCAATTCAATTTCCTCTGTAATGCCATCAATTCCACCACTCCACTGTTGCTTCTCGACGACATCTTTGACAAACTTGACGCTCAACGTGTTGAGAAGATAGTAAAGATGGTGAGCACCGACAAATACGGACAGATATTTATCACAGACACCAATCGCGAACATCTTGACCGTATATTAAGCAATACGGATTTCGACTACAGGATTTTCCATGTCAAGAATGGCGAGTTTAATTTACAACGAGAAAAGTCTAACTCCTGATTAAGATATGTTCAAACAACATCCACAAGGTATTTCTGACCTTCTACAGAAGTTCCTACGCCAAAACAGCCTTGAAACGCCGTTACTGCAACGACGTCTGATTAACGCATGGGATGAGGTGGCTGGTGCCGTAATTACCCAATATACGGAAGAGAAATACATAAGGAACCAAACCTTATGTGTGAAAATCATTAATCCCGCCTTACGTGCAGACCTTCAGATGAGACGTTCTGAATTGGTAAAAGAATTAAACTCACGTGTAGGCGCACTCATTATAACTGATATTCGTATATATTAAACTCTCATGCTTCGCTTATAAGGAAGAATATAATAGGTGGATTCTTCACGAGTAAGAATCCACCTATTAATTTGTTATCAGCCTTCCATCAACTTACGATAACGTGGACGCTTAATCTCATCCGTACCCAACCTGCGGGCTTTGTTTATCTCATATTCCGAATAGCTACCCTCGAAGAAGAACACCTCGCCATTGCCTTCAAAGGCAAGTATATGCGTACATATACGATCAAGGAACCAACGGTCGTGTGATATGACGACAGCACAGCCTGCAAAGTTCTCAAGACCTTCCTCTAATGCACGCAGTGTATTCACGTCAATATCATTCGTAGGCTCATCAAGCAGCAACACATTACCTTCCTGCTTCAGTGCCAACGCAAGCTGCAACCTGTTTCGCTCACCTCCGGACAATACACCGCAGAGTTTGCCTTGATCGTTTCCAGAGAAGTTAAACCTTGACAAATAAGCCCTGGCATTAACATCCCTTCCTCCCATACGGAAAGTCTCTACGCCCTGACTTATAACATCATAAACAGTCTTGTTTGGTGCTATATCCTTATGCTGCTGATCCACATAAGCCAGCTTTACGGTCTCTCCCACAGAGAAAGAACCTCCGTCAACCTTCTCCAGTCCCATGATCAGGCGGAACAATGTTGTCTTTCCTGCTCCGTTAGGTCCTATCACACCCACAATACCGTTAGGCGGCAGCATAAAGTTCAGGTCCTTGAACAACACCTTGTCTCCAAAGGCCTTTGCCACATGTTCTGCCTCTATGACCTTGTTACCGAGTCTCGGACCGTTAGGAATAAATATCTCCAGTCTTTCCTCACGCTCCTTCTGCTCCTCATTAAGCATTGCATCGTATGAGTTCAGACGCGCCTTTCCCTTAGCCTGACGTGCCTTTGGTGCCATGTGGATCCACTCCAACTCACGCTCCAAAGCCTTTCTGCGCTTTGATGCCGTCTTCTCTTCTTGTGCCATGCGCTTAGTCTTTTGGTCAAGCCATGAAGAATAGTTACCCTTCCATGGTATGCCCTCGCCACGGTCAAGCTCCAGAATCCATTCCGATACGTCATCCAGGAAGTAACGATCGTGCGTTACGGCAATTACCGTACCTTCGTACTGCTGCAGATGCTGCTCAAGCCAGTCTATGCTCTCAGCATCGAGATGGTTGGTAGGCTCATCAAGCAGCAACACGTCTGGTTTCTGCAACAACAGCCTGCACAGCGCCACACGCCTACGCTCACCACCAGAAAGGTTCTCCACCTTCCAATCACCCGGCGGACAATGCAAGGCATCCATGGCACGCTCCAATTTCGAATCCATATTCCATGCATCGGTAGAGTCTATTATGTCTTGCACCTCTGCCTGTCTCTGCATCAGTTTGTCCATCTTGTCAGGATCACCATAGTACTCCTCCAGTCCGAACTTCTCATTTATCTCGTCATACTCCTTAAGGGCATCATACACATGCTGCACTCCCTCCTGTACGTTCTCCTTAACGGTCTTAGCCTCGTTAAGCGGCGGATCCTGTGGCAGGTAGCCCACACTGTAGCCAGGGCTCCAGACCACTTCACCCTGATATTGCTGGTCAAGACCTGCAATTATCTTCATCAAGGTTGACTTACCTGCACCATTCAAACCCACGATGCCTATCTTTGCACCGTAGAAGAACGACAGATAAATATTCTTTAATATTTGCTTTTGGTTTTGAGGTATAATCTTGCTTACACCAACCATTGAGAAGATAATCTTCTTGTCATCTACTGTTGCCATTCGTATCTATTCTGTTTTTGTAGTTTTTGATTGTCTATTTAAAAACCAACGTAAAAAGTCTGTCAGTATTCAGCACCGTGTTCATCATGCAATGTATTTCCTCCGATGTCACACTGTCTATCTTATCCAACAGCCGTTGATTATCCTTCAGCTTATTATAATGAAGGTATTGCTTTGCCATATCTATGGCATAATTCTCCTTATTCTGCGCAATGAGTGCTATCTGCCCCTTAATCTGCCTTTTTGCAGCTTCCAGCCTTGACTTTGACAGAGGTGTGCGTGCAAGCCTTCTTAATTCACTCATGGTGAGTCGTCGACAACGAGCACTGTCACTGTGGTCACATCCGAAATACACAGTCCATACCAACGTGTCCGTGTATGTTGTCAATACACTCTCTACACTATAAACCAATCCACGCTTCTCCCTCAGGGCTATGTTAAGACGCGAATTCATACTTGGTCCGCCGAGCATATTGTTTACAAGAAAAAGCGGTATGCGCCATCTTTCAATGTCTTGCTGTATAGCCGTACCCGTCATTATATGTTGCTGGTGCGTACCATGATCCACGCTTTTTGTCTTCCCTCCTACCCCATTCTCTATTCTCACAGGTTTTGCATACGTCAGCGCTTCTGTAGCATTACACGTTACCGATGCCGATGCAAAAATCCTCTCCAACCGCTTGACCAACTTATTGAAATCCACACTGCCCAAAACATAGAATACGGCATTGTCCGGCCTGTACAACCAACCCGTAAATCTCTTGCAGTCTTCAGTCGTAAAGCCACGCACTGTTTCCGGAGTGCCCAACACGTTGTGTCCTAAGTCTTGTGAATGGAACAATTCATTCTCAAATTCATCGTAGATAAGTTCTGCCGGTGAATCATTGTAGCTCTCTATCTCGTCACATACCACCTCTACCTCTTTGTCTATCTCTGTCTGCGGATACACACTGTGGAACACCATGTCTGACAACACCTCTACCGCACGGTCAAAGTACTTGTTCAGTATTGCTGCATAGTACACTGTTTCCTCCTTCGCAGTATATGCATTCAGTTCTCCGCCAACGCTCTCAAGCGAATTTATTATCTTTAGCGACGACAGTTTCTCCGTACCCTTAAACGTCATGTGTTCGCAGAAGTGAGCCAGTCCTTCCTCCGTCCTTTCATCTTTGCCCGTCAAGCGTTCGTTGCGTGCTCCGGCCTTTATTGCATAGCCGCAATATACGACGTTACTGTTGCTCTCCAACTGTATAATTCGCAAACCACAGTCAAGTTTATGTGTATTGTAGCAATTCATTGTCGTGCAAAGTTACTAAACTTTTTTGACATGGCAAAATATTTACTTTGGTAATTAATCTATAGTCCTATCTTTATGCCATTTATCCTTTGTTTTGATTTATTTTATGTAACTTTGCACACGGTTTTTTAACAGAACAAACAAAAGATACGTTAATGAAAAAGTTTTTCAGCACTTTATTCCTGGCATTCATTGCCAATCTGTGCGTTTCGGCACAGACATCATTGGGCATGACCATACACTTCAAGACAGACTCCGTAAACATCCAGGAGTCTCAGTATGCCATGATGGAAATGATGGCGCAATATTTCAAGTCTCATCCAAAGGAATTGTTTTTCATTGGTGGCTTTACAGCCGACACGACGCCTAAAGACAAGATCGATTTCATTTGTGAGCAAAGAGCCCAGGCTGTCCGCAACATGCTTATCGAGAAATACGGCGTTGACGGCACATACATCATTGCCATCGGTGTAGGTGTCAGCACCAAGTCTGAGGAGCGTGAGTTTAACGAGAAGGTGGAATTCTTCAAGAAGTAGGATTTCTCACCCTCCCACCCCATTCTTTCCGCTTATGCGTAAAAAACTATTAAACGGTTAGACGAAATAATAAAGACAAGTTAAGATACAAGCCTTAAAATTTAAAAAACATCAAATCAAGAGTCAAAAATTCGTATTTAATAATTTTTGTGCTTAATTTTGCACACGAAAACAAAATGAAGCCTCTTTACTTCGCCGTATGTGAATACAACAATGTATATTAACATAAAAAGAAGTTAATCGAGATTTGATAAATTAAATTTTAAACTGTAAGATAATGAAGAAGATTACAAAAAACATCATGTCAGCAGTAGGTGTGATAGCACTTGCGCTCGGCACATCATTTACATTTTGCACAGTAGATAAAGCCATGGCTGCATCTCCTGCCGCTGTTGCAGGTCAGCCTGTTGACCTCACTATAGCAGCAGAGAAGGCTCTGCCATGTGTGGTTCATATAAAATACCTGCAAAACTCTAAGGTAAGGGAGGTTGAAGTTCAGAGCGACCCATTCGGAGACATGTTCGACCCATTCGGTTTCTTCGGACAGCGTCAGCAGCAGGGACAGAAGCGCAAGGTGCAGACTCCTAAGAAGGAGGCTACCGGATCAGGCGTCATAATAAGCTCCGATGGTTACATCGTTACCAATAACCACGTCGTAGAGGGCGCCGATGAACTCACCGTCACTCTTAACGACAACAGAGAGTTCTCTGCACGCATCATTGGTACAGACAAGAATACCGACCTCGCACTCATCAAGGTCAACGCAAGCGGACTACCTGCCATAAAGGTCATTTCAAGCGACGACATCAAGGTCGGTGAGTGGGTTCTCGCCATCGGCCATCCACTCAACCTGCGCGCAACGGTTACCGCAGGTATCGTCAGTGCAAAGGCTCGTTCTCTCGGAGCTAACGGTGTTGAGGCTTTCATTCAAACCGACGCTGCAATCAACCAGGGCAACTCTGGTGGTGCTCTCGTTAATGCCAACGGCGACCTCATAGGTATCAACGCCATGCTTACTTCACCTACAGGAAGCAACATCGGATATGGTTTCGCCATTCCTACCACTATAATGAACAAGGTCGTTGCCGACTTGAAGGAATACGGCACCGTACAGCGTGGCCTGATCGGCATTCAGGGACAGGATGCAAGACTCTACATCGACTCTCAGAAGGAGCAGAACAAGGAGATCGACCTCGGCACCAATGAGGGTATCTATGTGGCAAAGGTCGTAGAAGACGGTGCTGCTGCTGATGCCGGTATTGAAGAAGGTGACGTCATTACCGCCGTGGATGGCCAGAAGGTAACGAAGATGGCAGAACTCCAGGAGATTCTTGCTACCAAGCGCCCTGGCGACAAGGTTACGCTGACCTACCTGCACAAGAAGTCAAAGAAGACCGCTCATGTCATTCTGAAGAACGAGCAGGGTAACACCAAGGTCGTGAAGGATGCAGATCTCGACGTACTCGGTGCTGTACTGCGCGAGGTTAATGAAAAAGAGAAACAGGAACTCGACATCAAATATGGCTTGAAAGTCACAAAGGTCAACAGCGGTAAGTTCCGCGAACGTGGCATACCTGTTGGATTTGTAATCCAGACAGTCAACGAGGAACCTATGAAAGTTCTCTCGGACCTCAACGATGCAGTCAAGAGTGCAAGCAAGAGCAAGGATCCTGTGCTTTACATAAAAGGCTTGTACCCATCAGGCAAGAAGGAATACTTCACCGTGCCATTGGAAGAATCTAAGTAAAATCATTTTATAACCCATGAGTCAGGTGCTTCGTGCGCCTGGCTCTTTTATAGTTTTTAAAACCATCTTCATTCTCTATGGAATTTTTCAGACAGTCACTCTCCTTTCTCAGCGATATGCTATGGGGCTATCCTATGATCATATTGCTTATCGGTACGCACTTGTTTCTTTCTTTCCGACTGCGTTTCCCGCAGCGTCGTATCCTGACAGCAATAAAGCTTTCCGTCACTGACGACAAGGAGGGTAATGGCGATGTCAGTCAGCTCGGTGCGCTCTCCACTGCCCTTGCTGCAACTATCGGTACGGGCAACATCATCGGCATCGGTACAGCCGTGGCATTAGGTGGCCCTGGGGCAGTGCTATGGTGCTGGCTTACCGGCGTATTCGGCATGGCTACCAAATACGGAGAGAGTCTTCTTGCCGTGAAATATCGTCGCATGTCTGAAAAAGGATATATGGTCGGTGGTCCAATGTATGCATTGGAGTACGGACTGAATGCCAAGTGGGCAGGTGTACTGTTTGCTTTGTTTACCGCTGTTGCCGCATTCGGCATAGGTAGCACAGTGCAGGCCAATGCCATCTCTACACTTACCACCGAAGAGTTCGGCATCAGTCCATGGATTACGGCGTGCATCATAACTTTGTTGGTGGCACTGGTAGTGATAGGTGGAATACAGAGCATAGCAAAGGTATGCACCGCCCTCGTACCTTCCATGGCCATGCTTTACGTACTGGGATGTATCGTCATACTATGCTTTAACTATGAATACATATTACCTTCTGTAGAACTTATCGTAAGTGCGGCCTTTACCACTAAGTCTGCAGTGGGCGGCGTTGCCGGAGGCGGCATTATGTTAGCTGCACGCTACGGTATTGCACGCGGTCTTTTCTCCAACGAGTCTGGACTTGGTTCTGCGCCTCTCGTAGCAGCCTCTGCCAAGACAAAGAACCCTGTACGCCAGGCACTTGTCAGTTCCAGCGGCACCTTCTGGGATACCGTCGTAGTATGTGCCGTAACGGGTATCGTAGTAGTCAGCAGCATACTCAGCTATACCGACGCGCAGATACTGTCAGCAGAAGATCTTGACAAGGTATTCTACGCCAACATACAAGCAATCATGCCTAACATGGACGGCGGAACACTTACAAAGATAGCATTCAGCAAGATACCATTCATTGGTTCTACCATATTGGTATTCGGTCTCTATACGTTTGCCTTCTCTACGATACTCGGATGGTGCATCTACGCACAACGTGCAGTGGAATACCTGGGAGGCTATAAGACAGTAAAGGCTTACACCTATGTATTCCTTGCCGTAGTATTCATAGGTGCCGTAATGGAGCTCGACATGGTATGGACGCTCGCAGACATTTTCAACGCACTGATGGCTATACCAAACCTCTTCGCATTGATATTGCTAAGTAACGTCATAGCCAAGGAAACCGACAAATACCTATGGAACAATAATCTTGACAAAGACTGGGAATAAAACAACAAAGGTGGGTAGTTCAAACTACCCACCTTTTCTTTATTCTATCACTCCTATTATATCCTTTATGCTTTCGCAACCATGACTGTCAAGCCATTGGTCTATGCCATCGCGCACCTTTACCGTCACAGCCGGATCAAGGAAGTTTGCCGTTCCTATCTCTATCGCCGTTGCACCTGCCATGAAGAATTCTATTGCATCCTTTGCCGTACATATACCTCCAAGACCTATTACAGGTATCATAACAGCCTTGCTTACCTGATGCACCATGCGCAGTGCCACCGGCTTTACAGCCGGACCTGACAGTCCACCTGTTCCTATAGACAGCAGCGACTTACGTTTCTCTATATCAATAGCCATGCCCATCAACGTATTTATAAGTGATACGCTGTCAGCACCCTCAGCCTCTACCGCACGTGCTATCTCGGCTATGTCCGTTACATTTGGCGACAGCTTTACTATAAGGGTCTTGCCGTAACGCTTACGCACCTCCCTTACGACACTGGCAGCACCTTCTGCCGATGTACCAAATGCCATACCGCCATGTTTTACGTTAGGACACGATATATTCAACTCTATGGCAGGTATATTCTCCAAATCGTTTATGCGAGCAGCACACTCACCATAGTCTTCTGGTGACGAACCGCTTACATTTACTATGAAATTGGTCTTGATATCCTTTATTTCCGGATATATATGTTCGCAGAAATAGTCCACGCCCTTGTTTTGCAGACCTACGCAGTTTAACATCCCGCTGGCAGTCTCTGCCATGCGTGGATAGTCATTACCCTCACGATGGTTCAGCGTGGTACCTTTTACTATTATACCTCCAATATCCTCCAGGGATACGAAGTCTTGAAACTCTACTCCATATCCGAAAGTACCCGACGCAGTCATTACCGGATTTTTCAGTTCCAGACCGCCGATGTTCACATTCAATTTTGCCATAACAAACTGATTTTTTATAGGTGGGTTCTAAAAATTCCCACGAGTTAAATTCGTCAATTATATAAGTATCATTATGTCATATTTTTGTTTTCTGTCGGTGCAAACTGTTAACTTCTGCGGTCACATAGCCCGCTATGCTCAATAGTCTTTACACCCCCTCCGCTTCGCTTCTCCCCCGTTTCGCGGGGGAGCGCAACCCTTATCAGTTAACATTTTGCCCTCGACGCTCGACCTCAGGTCGCTTGCCAGAGCAAGAACAAATTCAAAAATCTGACAGTGGGAATTATTAGAACCCACCTATAGTTTTCTTCCTGTCGGCATCCCATTTTTTCAGGAACCACCGTCTAAAGTATTGCAAAAGTACAAAGAAAAATTGAAATACACACTCCTTCTCCTTCGCTTTATTCTTATATTAACATATTTAAACAGAATAAATACATGAAATATAACTAATCTATTCAAGTTACGCTTTGCTCACTTCTGGGAAGTTAAAAGGAGTTAAGGGGAGTTATCGCAGCTTTTCAGCCGCTCGGGGAGTTAAAGGACATTACTTCTGCTTTTCCCTTTTTGAGGAGTCGGGCTTGTTTTCGAGGGGTTAGGTATTGTCCCCTAACTCCTTTTACTCCCCTTTACTCCCCTTCGCTCGGCACGCAGTGACGCTTGACTAAGCAAGAACTCCTCAAACTATCCGGACTTCAGAAAGTTGAGTAATCTATTTCTATTTTCGTTTTCGTCTTAGTCTTCGTCATTGTCTTGACATTTTGTCACAAAACAAGCGTTATTTATGTCACTTTGATTTTTAGAACTGTTAGTCTCAGGACGCAAAACAGAGAAAAGAGATGCCGAAAACAAGAGAAAAAATGCCCAAGTTGGTGAAATCCATCGTCCGAATTGGTCGTTTTTGGCAGTTTTTACCCACTTTTGCAGCGAAATATGCCTACTTTTGCATCGCAATATGTGTGCTTTTAGGTTGTAATTCGATAGCTTTCACACTGTAAAAGCTATGCTTTTACAGCGTAATATGATAGCTTTTACAATCAATGAAAAATACCATTACTGATTATCAGCAAGTTACACATTTTCTCAAAAATAGCGATTTTGAGAACGATTTTACGTTTGCTGAATTTCATCGCAAGGAAATTTAGGTTACAGAAATCAAAGTGTAAGGAAAATAATTAAAATAACGACAAAATGTCATCAACCTCAAAACTCCCGAAACTCGTTGTAACGAAGATTTTAGAAACGAATTATACTAATTTGTTTTTAAAGCCTAAGCGCGATGTTTTTGGAAAGAAATTAAAATAATCAATCAGAATTCTTTAACGGCGAAACCAATCTTGTTTTTTAGAAACGAATTTTTCTAATTAATTTTTAATTTTATAGCAAGGAAGCGAATCATTATTTTTGAGGGAAAGAAATTAGAATAATTAATCATAATTTTTTAAATGGGAAAATCATTATTATTAAATGTAATTCGTGAAAAAAATTAGAATAAATTAGTATAATTCGTTTCTTTAAAATCAGAATCAAAGCAAATGTAATTCGTTTCCATATAATCAGAATTAAACTAAATGTAATTCGTTTCTTCAAAAATATAGTTAATCATGGTAATTCGTTTCTTCAAAATCAAAATCAAAGTAAATGCAATTCGTTTCAGAAGAAGACAAAAAGAGAAATCATTTTCTGTTTTATGTTACAGATTTTCCCATAAATGTTTGCAAATGTCATGTTTTATTTATAAATTTGCAGATGCAAAATTCGTTCATTGACATCCATGGCACATGCAGTCGAGGCTCGACGGGCAGAGCGACTATAAAAAAGGATTGAAACAGACAAGCGAGAAATCGTTATACTATAATCTCAACACCATTCCCATAGTGAAGTGGTGAGGAGAGCAAACACCTCAGGCGCAAGCAGTAAGGTAAACACCGGAACACCCTGAGGAACTAATTTAATTCATAATGCATAGTTCATAGTTCCGCACGAGGACACTCATAACTCATAATTCACAACTTGGCGAAGCCACTACGATGCCGTTGACAACATACTTGGCATAAATAACGACGTAACCCCTACCAGCAGCACTAAGTTAGGTGGTGCAAGCAGCCATACATATCAGTACGACAAGCTGAACCGCTTAATCTCAGCTACAGGCAGTGCGAAGGATGCAAGCTACACGCTTAACATGGCATACAACGTAATGAGTATGCCGTTAAGCAAGGAGCAGACCATCGATGGCTCTAAGACGGCTCAGTCATATCATAACTATTATAAGTATGAGGACAGCGACCACCCGAGCGCACCGTCACAGATAGGTCATGAGCATTACACGTACGATGCCAACGGTAATCCTACGAGGGTGGAGAATGACTCTACGGCCGCTGTGCGTGAAATGTACTGGGACGAGGACAACCGCTTGATAGTGCTCTCTGACAACGGCAAGACAAGCCGCTATACCTACAACCATGCTGGTGAGCGTACAGTTAAGAGCCACGGAAGCATGGAAGGCGTCTATATCAATGGTGCGCCACAGGGCATTACCTTCCATGAGACTGATGAATATACGCTGTATCCCGCAAGTATCATCAGCGTCAACAAGAATCGCTTTACCAAACATTACTTCATCGGTGACAAGCGAGTAGCTTCAAGGATTGGTTCAGGCTCATTCAACAACGTATATGGTCAGAACGGTAGTTTCTTAACAGCCGGCCAGCAGGATTATGCTGAGCGCATGAGCCAGATAGAAAACCAGCGTGAGGACTATTACAGAGAACTTGGCATCGCTCCGGGCATCCCTACGATGAAGGGTAGCTATGGCGACCCAGAGAACACTGGCGTTGGCTATAATACAATCATCAAGGAACTTGGTGACCATACTGTCCCTGCTGAATGGGCGCAATATGTGAAGCATAATGAGGTTGAAGGTTCAACCCCTGGTGCACCAATCCTGTGGGATGATCCAAGCGACCCTGAGAGTGCTCTGCCTGGCTACGGCTTCGTGGCTGACAATAGCGGTGAACCTGAAGAAACTTTCTACTATCATTCAGACCATTTAGGTTCTACAAGTTATATTACCGATAAAGACGGAAATATAACTCAGTATGACGCATACCTACCATACGGCGAACTGCTTGTAGATGAGCACTCTTCGTCTGAGGACTTGCCATACAAGTTTAATGGCAAAGAACTTGACGAAGAGACCGGATTATATTATTATGGTGCCAGATATATGCAGCCAATGGCAAGTATTTGGTATGGGGTTGACCCGCTGACGGAAGATTATAATGATATAAGTGGGTATGTATATTGTCATAATAATCCGATTGGATTATATGATCCTAATGGTATGGACGACTGGGAGATTAATAGTAAGGGTATCATTGTTAATCGGATTGAAAATAAAGAACGCGATGCTTTTTTCATTGTGAATAACGCTGGTAAACGTATAAAAAATAAATCTTTGTCATTCGCATATGGCACAATTGAAAAGCAATGGACGAATCATAGCAAAGGAGATGGAAATTATGATTTATTTAAAGTTAGAGGAGATGTCAATGGACAAAAAATATTTGAGTTCTTTGCGAATAATACGAGTGTAGAATGGTCTCATTTTATGCTAGGTAAATCTGGTAATCAGGGACTAAATCTTTTGATAACATCACATAAAAAAGGAGAAGAATATGGGGCAGGGGATATGATGAACCATGTTTTATCATTGGGATATACGATACGAGAACATCGTCATAATCATCCGAGTAATTCAAGTATACCTTCGGGTATGTATAAAGGTGATAAACAAGGCGACATTTTTTTCGCGAAGAATTTGGATAAAGTAGCTAAAAAGAACAATGGAAAAACCCCCATTTATTCTATCTATACGAAAAAAACTAGGACATATACACGTTATTCACAATACTCTACATTTTCCGATTTTGGACGTGGAGAAAATGGAGAGTGGTTGAATAATACGATAGATGAAGTAGTTGTTGTTTCTCGAAAAATGAAAAAATGAAAAAAGGAATAATTATAGTCATAGTTGGATTGGTGTGCCAATATATATATGCATGTACCAACAATAATTCTGTAA
>JAEEGF012498885.1_pt1 | contig 32692 bp, 27 predicted proteins | sample 9134171 | NCBI WGS metagenome assembly JAEEGF01 (sample SAMN16246542, study PRJNA631951) | gut metagenome | biome: gut microbiome; feature: rumen; material: AP-attached | host: Bos | place: Iran: Karaj | collected 2018-10
TTGACATCATGTTCGGCGAGGGCATCTCCAAGTGGGGCGAGCTGGTGGATATGGCCGTGGACTTCGACATCGTCCAGAAGGCCGGCTCCTGGTTCTCCATGAACGGCGAGCGCATCGGCCAGGGTAAGGACAGCGTCAAGAAGTACCTGATGGACAACCCGGAGATTGCCGACGATGTGGAGGCCCAGGTCCGGGCCAAGCTGGCCGAGGCCGTGGCCCGTCCCGGCAGCGCCAGCGCTCCCGCCGAGGCTGCCGACCGGGCGGTCAGCGTCAGCGCCGAGGGCTTTGACGACGAGCTGTGATTTTAGGCAATAGGCACCAGGCAATAGGGGACGGGAGACGCGGGTTCAGAGCCCGCAGGGGCGGTCATCGGCCGCCCGCGTAGCCCGCAGGAGCGGTCATTGGCGCCCGCGTACCCCGTAGGGGCGGCGGTTACCGGCCGCCCGGTTCGCCATCAGCGAACAATCGCCCGCCAGGGCGATCCTGCCTTGTACTTTGTCTGAACCCGGCTGGATTTGCCTCCGGCAAATTGCATTCGTTCCGAATGCCGGACGAGCGCTGCTCGTCCCTACGGCAGGAACGGCAAATGTCCCGTTGGAACGGCACTCTGCCGCCCGAATCCCCATTCGTTTTATTTGCATTCTGCATTTTGCATTTCCACCGGAGGCTGCAATGTCCAGAACAATCCAAGCAATCCTTCCTCCCAAAAGGCCCGGTGCAAGAACCGTTGTGGTCTTTGACGACGGCTCGACCGTCAAGCTGCTGCCTGCCGTCGCTGCGGAGCGGGGGCTTTTCCCGGGAAAGGAACTGACAGAGGCGGACCTTGCTGCCCTGGAGGCCGCTAACTCCGCCGCCTCCGCCAAACAGCGGGCGGTGCGGATCATCTCCGCCGCCGCAGTGTCCAAGGGGGACCTGGCCCAGCGGCTGACCCAAAAAGGGGAGAGCCCGGCGGACGCGGAGAACGCCGTCCGCTGGCTGGAGGAATTGAATCTTTTGGACGACGCCGAAACGGCCCGTCAAATCGTCAGCCGCGGCGTGAGCCGCGGCTACGGTGCCGAGCGCATCAAGCAGATGCTCTACGCCAAGCGCATCCCCCGGCAGTACTGGGAGGAGGCTCTGGCCGGGGTGCCGGATATGTCCGACGCCCTGCGGGACTTTCTGCAAAAGCGTCTGGGGGAGGACCCGGACGAGAAAGCCCTCCGCAGCGCCGCCCAGGCGGCCGTCCGACGGGGTTATTCCTGGAGTGAGGTCCGGGAGGCGCTGGAGCGGGTGAAAAGTGATGATTGCCCTTAGGGGCAAGTGATGATTGCGGTTGACGCCGCAAGTGATGATTGCGGCTGACGCCGCAAGTGATGATTTGCCTGGCGGCAAAGTGATGATTGCCCTGCGGGAAAGTTTACAGGGTAGCGACAAGCAGCGCTTGTCCGCCCGCTCCCCGCACGCACCCGCCTGTAGGGACGGCACTCTGCCGTCCGCGTCTGCCGCACATATTTCCGCAGCGGTGCACACTTGTGCGCTACGGGACCGGGTCCGTTGTGGAAACCTGGTTGGATTTGCCTTCGGCAAATTGCATTCGTTCCGAATGCCGGACGGCAGAGTGCCGTCCCTACGTCCGTTTACGCGCAGCGTACTCATAACACGCAAGCGGAATCATAACGCGCAACGCGCTGATAACTTCCGCGCCAGCGGAATCATAACGCGCATCGGCGCTCATAACTTCCGCGCCGCGGAATCATAACGCGCACTGCGCTCATAACTTCCGCGTCAGCGGAATCATAACTCATACACGGAGGTTGCCATGTCGCAAACTGTATCCTTTATCAGTCTCGGCTGCGCCAAGAATCAGGTGGACTGCGAGCAGATGATGTATCTGATGGCCCAGGCGGGCTTTGAGATCCGCCCGGAGCCGGAGGACGTGGATCTGGTGGTGGTCAACACCTGCGGCTTTATCGACGCCGCCAAGAGCGAGGCCATTGACAACATTATCGCCGTGGGCCAGAAAAAGGCCCAGGGCATGGTGGGGAAGATTCTGGTCACCGGCTGCCTGGCCCAGCGCTATCAGCAGGAGATTCTGACGGAGCTGCCCGAGGTGGACGGCGTTTTGGGCACCGGCAGCTACTACGACGTGGTTTCCGCGGCCAAACAGGTTTTGGAGGGGAAGCAGGTCTCCGAGTTCGGCTCCATCCACGCCCCCGTGGAGGAGACGGGACGGGTGCTGACCACCCCGGGCTGGTATTCCTATCTGAAAATCGCCGAGGGCTGCGACAACCACTGCGCCTTCTGCGTGATTCCCAAGCTCCGGGGCAAGTTCCGCAGCCGGAAGCTGGAGGACGTGGTGGCCGAGGCGGAGCGTCTGGCCGAGGGCGGCACGAAAGAGCTGATCGTGGTGGCCCAGGATACCTCCCGCTACGGCATCGACCTCTATGGGGAACGGAAACTGCCGGAGCTCCTGCGGCGGCTGTGCCGAATCGACGGGATCCACTGGGTCCGGGTCCACTACACCTACCCCGACGAGATCACCGACGAGCTCATCGACACCGTGGCCCGGGAGCCCAAGATCGTCAAGTATCTGGACATTCCCATCCAGCACGTTAACGACGGCATCCTGAAGCGGATGAACCGCCGGGGCAATCGGGCTTATTTGGAGGAGCTGTTTGCCAAGCTCCGGGACCGGATTCCCGGCCTGGTGCTCCGCACCAGCCTGATTGCCGGTCTGCCCGGAGAGGGGGAGGCGGAGTTCGAGGAGCTCTGCGACTTCCTCCGCCGCTGGAAGCTGGAACGGGTGGGGGCCTTTGTCTTCTCCCCGGAGGAGGGAACCCCCGCAGCGAAGATGGACTTCCCGGATTCAGAATCCGCCCAGCGCCGGGCGGACTACATCGCGGAGCTCCAGTCCGCCGTGCTGGATGAATACAACGCCGCCCGCTTCGATCAGACCCTGGAGGTACTGGTGGAGGACTGGGACGGCACGTACTACTACGGCAGAAGCTACGCGGACTCCCCGGGCATTGACGGGACTGTCCGCTTTAAATCCGAGCAGGAGCACCGGCCCGGAGAATTTGTACAAGTGCTGATCCTTGGCGCCGAAGACGGCGATTTGATCGGCAGGGAGGTAACACCATGACAACTGCAAGCAAAATCACCCTGGTCCGGGTGGCCATGATCCCGGCCTTTATGCTGACCTTTCTTCTGAGCCCCGATCATCTCTGGCTCAAGTGGCTGGCCCTGGGCATTTTCATCCTGGCGAGCCTCACCGACTTTGTGGACGGGCAGATCGCCCGGAAGTACAACCAGGTTTCCGACTTCGGCAAGTTCCTGGACCCCCTGGCGGACAAGCTGCTGGTGATCTCCGCCATGTGCATCTTCTGCCAGTGGAACCTGATGCCCGCCTGGGCGCTGATGATCGTCCTGACCCGGGAGTTCGCCGTCACCGGCCTGCGGCTGATCGCCGTGCAGAAGGGCCGGGTCATTGCCGCCGGCTGGTCCGGCAAGGTGAAGACCTTCTCCACCATGGTGGCCCTCTGCATCTGGATCGCCGCCTATGACTGGATCATCGTCCACAATTATGACTGGATTAACTGGGTCATGGTTCTGGTCATTGTCCTGCCCACCATCTACTCCGGCGTGGAGTATTTTATGAAAAACTGGGACGTGCTGGATCTGAAGAAAAGGCAATAGGCATCAGGCAATAGGCAATAGGAGTACGACAAACTGCCGCCTTGCCTCCCCTATTCCCTATTGCCTATTCAACTATTGCCTGATTGGCCGTCGAGGCAACAGGAAATGGGGGACGGAGGATGCGAGGACTCCGTAGCGGCGCACACCATGCGCCACGGTTCAGGCTTCGGCGCTCAGAGCCCGTAGGGAACGGAAGGCGCGGATTGCTGCACCGGTGACGTCGTTCGCCGGCGCGCAATGACAGACGGGGAAACCCGGAGGAGATTCTATGTTCGAGTACGTACACAAGGTTCACTACTACGAAACCGACAAGATGGGCATTGTCCACCACTCCAACTACATCCGCTGGATGGAGGAGGCCCGGGTGGATTTCCTGGACGAAATCGGCGCCAGCTTTGCGGAAATGGAGGCCCGTGACCTGCAATCCCCGGTGGTGGGCGTGAGCTGCAAATACCGCCGCCCCACCCGCTTTGACGACCGGGTTCGGGTTCGGGTGTCTATCGAGAAATATAACGGCGCGGTGCTGAAGGTGGCCTATGAAATGTACAACGAGACCACCGGCGAGCTGGCCTGCACCGGCAGCTCCGAGCACTGCTTCCTGGACAGCTCCGGCAAGCTGGTTGCTCTGCACAGGTGCTGCGCCGACATTGACGCCGCCATCCGGAAGCATGTGAGAAGTGAGAATTGAGAAGTAAGATGTAAAAAGTAAGAAGCAAGAGTCAGGCGACTTGTGATAGGGAGAAAATGAGATGAGAAAAATTACAGCGATCCTGCTGCTGATTGCGCTGCTGCTGAGCTTGAGCGCCTGCGGAATGCTTGTCGTGCCGCTGCTGGAAACGATTCCGACAGAGCAGTCCTCCCAACCCGCGACGACGGCGCCCCAGCCGGAAATCGCTCCGCTGTCGGAGCCGGCGGGGATTCTTGCCCGCTGTTCCGAGAATTTGAAAGCTGTTTCCGGGGCTTCCGTCCACATTGCCCTGGAAGCTGCGGCGGATGGAATGAAGGAGACGCTCTCCTTGGATGGAGAAATGATGTTTTTCCCTTTTGCCATGCATTTGTCGATGAAGCTGAAACAAGCTATAATGGATGATACCCTTGATTTATACTTCCGGGACGCGGAGGAAGGGGCCGCCCTATACTATTGCAACAGCGACTCCGACAGCAGATTTACATTGCCGGCTTTTACCGAGCGCGTTCCCATCAAAGAGGCAGGACTGGGAACCGCTGTGGGCGACTTGTTCCAGGCACTGTTTGACCCGGAGGCTGCTTGGGAACTGGAGGAAACAGAGGCGGCCTATGTTCTGCGCACGGTAGTGGATCTGAGCGGCAAGAGCTCCTCTTTGCTGCGCGCCGAGTCCGCTGCCCAACTCACCCAGCTCAGCGTGGGAGGCCTGCCGGCCATACCCAACGCGGGAGAGATGAAGTTTGGAGTCGCGGTGGAAATCGACCGGGAACAGCTTCTGCTGCAGCGGGTTAGCCTGGACTTTACTGAGCTTTTTGCAGAGGCATTGAAGTCCGCTGGAGAAGTGGAGCAGGTGATGCTTTCCGTGGATTTTTCCGACTATAACGCCATCGAACGGGTCAAGCGCCCCACAAACTGGATGGACCGTCCGATCAACGGACTGTCCTTTGAAACCGGAAAGGAAGATAAGGCGGACCCGGATCAGGTGGACGAATTGACGGTCCGGGTGGGAGAGCATTCCGGTGAGATTCGCCTTTCTGCCGTCTCTATCAAGGATCTGGAAGAGATTGGATGGATGGGGAGCGGCTCGATAGGTGGTATGGAAGAGATCTGGAAATCCCGTCTGCAGCCATACACGAGCTATAGCCCGGACCAAACCGAGACAGTACATACTACGGCCGTTTTGTATTCCGACTATTCGGGAAGAAGCACCAGTGATAATTCGGAATCAGACAAGAACGTGCCCCCTTCTACGGATTGGAGTTTCTTCGACGATATGGATGATGCCCCGAGCACGGGAGTTTTCCTTTCCGGGGCAAAGGATCTGTACGCGGGTACGCTGGATGAGAACGTATCCTTTGAAAGCCCCAAGGGCATCCGGACCGGCATGACGGCGGAGGAGGCAATCCAAATTCTAGGCAAGCCCTCGGGCAGCTTTGACGAGGAGCTGTTTGTTTGTCACGCCTGGGCCAACGAAAAGACGGCTCTGTTGCTGTACTTCTTCCCGGAAAACGGCCTGTTCGCCCTCAGCCGGAGCCAGATCACCGACATGGGCGCCCTGCCCTTCCTGCGGGAGAGTTGACAGGGGACAGGTGCCAGGTGCCAGGTGAGAATTGAGGATTAAGAATTGACAATTGACAATTTGCGGTGTTTTCAAATTGCATTTGAAAACATTGAAAAGCTGTCCACCCCGCCCGTAGGGGGCGGCGCCCGCTGAAACAAAGTGAGTCCTTTTTGGGACGCCCCGCGTCCCAAAACCTCCCCTTGGCAGGGGAGCTTTGGCCGCCCGCTGTCGTTTGCGCCTGCGAAAAAGCTGTTGCTTGCGTCCCGGAAAAAGGGGATTGACAGCACGGGCAGAATCTGCTAAAATACCCCCGAAAACAGAATAGTCGCGTGGATCGGAAAGAGTACCCGCAGGGAATTGCCCCAGAGAGCCCTCGTCATCGGCTGGAAGCGAGGGCGGCAGGAGGGCGGGGAAGTGCGTCCGGGAGCGATGGGGAGACCCCGTGAGGCCGCGTCAGTGCCAAAGCAACAAAGCAGAGTGGAACCGCGATTATTCGCCTCTGGATTGGATTCAATCCGGGGGCGTATTTTTCGTAGGGGCCAATGTGGGCATCGGCCCTTCCACGACCGACACGGAGGGCTGTAGGGGCGGCGTCCCCGACGCCCCGAACCCCACCGAAACAGATACGTTCGGGCTGTCGAGACGCCAGCCCATACCATACCGGAAGGAGTTTGATTATTATGTACCTGTACAATTCTCTCACCCGCAAGAAGGAGCTCTTTGTGCCCAATCACCCGGAGCAGGTGAAGATGTACACCTGCGGGCCCACAGTGTATCACTATGCCCACATCGGCAACCTGCGCACCTACATGATGGAGGACGTGCTGGAAAAGTACCTGCGCTACGCGGGCTACAACGTGAAGCGTGTGATGAATATCACCGACGTGGGCCACCTGTCCTCTGACGGGGACACTGGCGAGGACAAGATGCTCAAGGGCGCCAAGCGGGAGCACAAGACCGTCATGGAGATCGCAAAGATGTACACCGACGCCTTCTTCTCCGACTGCGAGAAGCTGAACATCAAGCGGCCCGACGTGGTGGAGCCCGCCACCAACTGCATTCAGGACTATATCCACATCATCGAGACGCTGATCGACAAGGGCTACGCCTATCTGGCGGGAGGCAACGTGTACTTTGACACCTCCAAGCTGGAAAAATACTACGTCTTCAACGACTTCAACGCCGAGGATCTGGACGTGGGCGTCCGGGAGGGCGTGGAGGAGGACACCAACAAGAAGAACAAAAATGACTTCGTTCTCTGGTTCACCCAGTCCAAGTTTGAGGATCAGGCCCTGAAATGGGACTCCCCCTGGGGCGTGGGCTACCCCGGCTGGCACATCGAATGCACCGGCATCTCCCTGAAGCATCTGGGAGAGGATATGGATATCCACTGCGGCGGCATCGACAACGCCTTCCCCCACCACACCAACGAGATCGCCCAGTCCGAGAGCTACCTGGGCCACAAGTGGGTCAACTTCTGGTTCCACGTCCTGCACCTGAACGACGCCGCCGGGAAGATGTCCAAATCCAAGGGCGAGTTCCTGACGGTGAGCCTGCTGGAGCAGAAGGGCTATGATCCCCTGGCCTATCGCTTTTTCTGCCTGCAAAGCCACTACCGGAAGAATCTGGTCTTTTCCTGGGAGAATCTGGACAACGCCGTGGTCGCCTACAATAAGCTGATCGACAAAATTGCCGCCCTGAACCCGGAAGCCCAGGGAGAGCCGGACAAGCAGATGCTCTGGGAGCTGAAGCAGCGCTTTATGAAGGGCATGGACGCGGATCTGAACACCTCCCTGGGCATCACCGCCCTCAACGACGCCCTGAAGGCCAAGACCGACGACAGGACCAAGCTGGCCGCCATCGCGGACATGGACCGGGTGCTGGGCCTGAATCTGCTGGAGGCCGCCGCCAAAAAGCGGGAGGCCGCGAAGCAGGCCGAGGCCGCCCAGGAGCAGGATCCCGAGATCGAAGCCCTGCTGGCCGCCCGCACGGCTGCCAAGAAGGAGAAGAACTTTGCCGAGGCCGACCGCATCCGGGACGAGCTGAAGGCAAGAGGCATCGAGATCATCGACACGCCCCAGGGACCCAAGTGGAAGCGGATCTGAGCGGCGGACAAGGGATCAAAGATCAGGGATCAGGGTGAGGAAAGGGAACAGGGAACAGAACCGCTTGTAGGGACGGCACGCTGCCGTCCGCATTCGCTGCTGCAGGAGGTCGTTGGAATGAAGAAACGGGCAATCGGCGTGCTTTTGGCGCTGTCTGCCGTTGTGCTGGTTTTTCTGGTGGAACAGGTCCTCCAACCGGGATATTGGACCAAAAGTCTGCTGAAAGCGGCGGCCTTTCTCGCCGCGATTCTTTCGTACGCCGCCCTCAGCAAACAGCGTGTTTCGGAAACAATCCGGCTTCGAAGCATGAGGAAAACCAAAGCGCTTCTGCTGTGCATGCTGGGCTTCTTTTCCGGGACCGCCCTCCTCTTCCTTTGCTTCCGGAAGCAACTGGACCTGGGTGGAATCCGGGAGAGCCTGATGCGGAAGGAAGGCCTTACCCGACAAAACTGCCTGCCGGTTTTCGCCTATATCATCGTCGGCAACTCTTTCCTGGAGGAGGCCTTCTTCCGGGGCTTTGTGTATCGGCTGTTCCGGAACAATAAGCTGGGAGCCTTGGTCAGCGCACTGCTGTTCTCTGCCTATCATATCGGCATCTTCATCGGCTGGTTCAACCCCTTCCTGTTTATCCTCTGCCTGGCGGGCCTGGCCGCCGTCGGACTCTTTTTACAGTGGATCTCAGAAAAATACCAAAGCATCGCAGCAAGCTGGCTCATTCACGGCTGCGCCAATATCGCAATCAACACCGTCGGTGCCCTTCTGATCTTTGAAGTGCTGTAATTAATTATAACAAAAAAGGATCGCCCTGAACCGGAGCGATCCTTTTTTATGTATTGCAAATTGCAATTCTGGTTATTGACTTTCATCAGCCGCCCTACGGACGCACGGTTAACGACAGCTCTCCGCCTCGGGCGGGCGGCCAATGGCCGCCCCTATGGCATGGTTGCCAGAACAGCAATTTGCAAAACACCGACAATTCTTAGTTCTTTCTTTTTACTTCTTACCTTTTCCTTCCTCCCGTTACCTGTCTTCCCGGAAGTAGGCCAATCCCAATCCCTCGGGGGGCTGCTTTTCCTTGTTGTTCCGCAGGCTGGAGAGAATCAGTACGATGACTGTGACCACGTAGGGGAGAATCTTATACAGCTCCGTGGGGATGAAGGAGATTTGCAGCCGCATATAGAGGATCATCAGGGCGCCGAAGAGCACCGAGCCCCAGATAGCGGCCAGGGGCCGCCACATACAGAAGATGACCAGGGCCACCGCCAGCCAGCCTACGCCGGACAGGCCCTCGTTGTTCCAGGTGCAGCCCGCGGTGGTGAGGATGTAGACCACGCCGCCGATGGCGGAGATCCCGCCGCCGATGACCGTCGCCAGGTACTTGTACCGGGTCACGTTGATGCCCGCAGAGTCCGCGGTGCCGGGGTTTTCGCCCACAGCCCGGAGATACAGGCCCTTCCGGGTCTTTTTCAGGAACAGGTGCATCACCACGGCGACGAGAATGCCCAGGTAGAAGAAGTGGCTGCTGCCGAAGAGCAGCTTGCCCACATAGGGAATATCCTGCAAAAACTTGGGGAAGGGGGAGGCGGAAAACAGGTCCTTCAGGGCGTTGCTGATGGTGACGTATCCGCCGGCCCGGACCCGCATCATCTCGCCTGCGAACTGGCCCACGCCGGTGCCGAAGATGGCCAGGGCCAGGCCCGTCACGTTCTGATTGGCCCGGAGGGTGGTGGTCAGGAAGCTGAAAATCAGAGAGGCCAGAGCGCCTGCCAGGAAGGCGCAGAGCAGGGCGATTAAAATGGCAATCAGTCCGCTGGGAGAGCCGGAGAGCTTTTCGTAGTAGTACACGCCCCCCAGGCCGAAGGCGCCGCCCATGAACATGATGCCCTCCACGCCCAGGTTCAGGTTGCCGGACTTCTCCGTCAGAATCTCGCCCACGGTGCCGTAGAGCAGGGGGGTGCCGTAGGTGATGGCTGCGATCAGCAGCAGAATGACCGTATCAATCGCCTTCATGTCACAGCGCCTCCCTTTCCGAGCTTTTTGCGCAGAATCAGCCGATAGTTGATGAAGAACTCACAGCCCAGCATACAGAACAGCAGCAGGCCGATGATGATATCGGAGATGGACGCCGGGACGTTCATGACTGTTTGCAGTGTGTCGGCGCCCTTGGTCAGAATGCCCAGCATCAAGGAGATTGCAACCATGGCGAAGGCGTTGAGTTGACTGAGCCAGGCCACGGTGATGGAGGTAAAGCCCACGCCGCCGGCAATGTCCTTGGAAAGCGTATTGGTTGCGCCGGAGCAGAGAATGAAGCCCACCAGACCGGAGATGGCCCCGGAGAGGAACATGGTATGCATCATGATCCGGCCCACGTTCATGCCCGCGTACTGGGCGGTGCGCATGGAGTCGCCGATGACGGCGATCTCATAGCCCTGCTTGGTGTGGCGCATATAGACGTGCACCAGGAATACAAGCACCAGGACGATGATCCAGCCGCAGTGGACGCCCTCCACCTTGGGCAGCCAGGCCAGCTTCGGGAACTGGGCAATCCGGCCCTGTCGGGCTTCCCAGGGCCCCGCCTGGAGCCAGGCAACCACGCCGATGATGATGTAGTTCATCATCAAAGTGAACAGGGTCTCGTTGGTGTTCCACTTGGCCTTGAAGAAGCCGGGGATCAGCGCCCAGAGGCCGCCCAGCAGCATAGCGGCCAGCGCCATGAGCAGCAGCAGGGGCAGGGAAGCGGAATCGCCGCTGAATTGGGGGCCGAGCATCCGCACCACAAAGGTCGCGGCCAGCGCGCCCGCCGTGATCTGCCCCTCCGCGCCGATGTTCCAGAATCGCATCTTGAAGCAGGGAGCGATGGCCAGGGCGCAGCCCAGCAGGGGAACGGCCTTTTTGATTGTTTGCTGACGGAAGGCAGCGTTGCCGACCGCGCCGTCGAGCATCGTACCGTATGCCTGGATGGGATTGCTGCCGGCCAGAGCGATTACGATGCAGCCCAGCAGCAGGGCGAAGACGATGGAGCCCAGTCGGATCAGCCAGGCATAGACGGGCTTGATGGAGCTCCCGCTCCGCTTTTCCAGACGAATCAGGGGGGATTTGAATGCTTCCTCCATCAGGCTTCCTCCTTTCCGCCCACGCTGGTCATCAGCAGGCCGATTTCTTCCTTGGTGGCGGTTCGGGCGTCCACCACGCCGCTGACCTTGCCGCCGCAGAGCACTAAAATCCGGTCACAGAGCTCCAGCAGCACGTCCAGATCCTCTCCCACGAAAATCACGGCGGTGCCCCGCATCTTCTGCTCGGTCATCAGATTGTAGATGGTGTAGGAGGTGTTGATGTCCAGGCCCCGGACGGCGTAGGCCGTCATCAGGACGCTGGGGCTGGTGGCGATTTCCCGGCCCACCAGCACCTTCTGGACGTTGCCGCCGGAGAGCTTCCGGACGGGGTATTCAATGCCGGGGGTGACGACCTCCAGGTCGTTCAGCACCTTGGCGGCCAGGGCTCGGGGGTCCTTCCGCTTGACGAAGGGACCGCCGCCCCTGCGCCAGCTCCGGAGCATCATGTTTCCGGTCATGCCCATGGAGCCAACCAGGCCCATGCCCAGCCGGTCCTCGGGAATGAAAGCCAGGGACACGCCCTTTTTGCGAATCTGCGTGGGGGTTTTGCCCACCAGCTCGTCCTCGCCCCCCTCCGGAGGCAGGTAGCGGATGGAGCCCTCCGCGATGGGACAGAGGCCCGCAATGGATTCCAGCAGCTCCTTCTGGCCTGAGCCCGCGATCCCGGCCACGCCTAAAATCTCGCCGCCCATGGCGGTGAAGCTGACCTTGTCCAGCTTCTTCACGTGCTCGTGGTCGTAGCAGCTCAGGCCGCTGACCTTCAGCCGCTCCGCCTGGTTCTCGTTGAAGGGCCGGTCGATGTTCAGGGTGACGGCCCGGCCCACCATCATGTCGGTGAGGGCCTGAGGATTGGTCTGGGCGGTCTCCACGGTGCCGATGTACTTGCCCTTGCGGAGAACAGCCACCTTGTCGGAGATGGCCATGACCTCGTTGAGCTTGTGGGTGATGATGACGATGGCCTTGTTGTCGTCCCGCATATTCCGCAGCACCGTGAAAAGACGGTCGGTCTCCTGGGGAGTCAGGACGGCGGTGGGCTCGTCCAGAATCAAAATCTCCGCGCCCCGGTAGAGAACCTTGACGATCTCCACCGTCTGCTTTTCGGAGACAGACATATCATAGACTTTCTTCTCCGGATCGATCTCGAAGCCGTAACGCTGGCAGATCTCCCGGACTTTTGCGTTGGCCTTTTTGATGTCCAGCTTTTTTTCGTCCTCCATGCCCAGAACGATGTTTTCCGCGGCAGAGAACACGTCCACCAGCTTGTAGTGCTGATGGATCATGCCGATGCCGTGGGCGAAGGAGTCCTTGGGGGAGCGAATGGCGATGGGATGGCCCTCCGATAGAATCTGCCCCTCGTCGGGGAGGTAGATGCCGGCCAGCATATTCATCAGGGTGGTCTTGCCGCTGCCGTTTTCCCCCAGCAGGGCCAGAATCTCTCCCCGGCGCAGGCCCAGGTCGATGCTGTCGTTGGCCACCACGGGCCCGAAGCGTTTGGTGATGCCCCGCAGCTCAATGGCATAACAGTTTTTTTCCAAGGCTGTCATCCTTTCTTTTTTTTCGTAGGGGGCGGCGTCCTCGACGCCCCGAACTTTTCGGTTGTGGAAACGCGCGGGCCGTCGGGGACGCCGGCCCCGATAAAGCAAACGGGCGCACGGCGCGATGCCGTGCGCCCGATGGGTAGGCGTGGATCAGATCAGTTCAGCAGCTCAATGCCGTCGATGTCGATGGCAAAATAGGGAGCGGACTGGAAGTAGGACTCATGGAAAGCGCCGTTGAAGACAGCCTCTTCCTTGTCGGGAGCGAAGTCGCCGTCGGTGTCCAGCGCGAAGGCCTGCGTCAGCTCCTGGCCGTTCACGGTGAAGGTCTTGGTGTCGAAAACCTGGATGCTGCCGTTCTTCAGACCGGCTTCCACCTCGGCCAGCTTCTCCTCGGTGCCCGGAGCGATGATGTCCTTGTTCAGCTCGGTCAGCACAACAGCGCCGTCGGCCAGGCCCTTATGCCAGTCCTGATCGAAGGTCTTGCCGTTGACAACGGCTTCGATGACCTCGGTGAAGTAGATGCTCCAGTCGATGCGGGTGCCCACCAGGCAGGCCTCGGGAGCCACGGAGATCATGTCGTTGTTGTAGCTGGTGAAGAAAGCGCCCTTGGACTGGGCCATGGTGGCGGGAGTGGAGTTGTCGGCGTGCTGAGAGATCACCTTGCAGCCTGCGTCGCACAGGGCGGAGGCAGCGTTGGACTCGGCGGTAGCGTCGGACCAGTTGTTGACGAACTGAACCTTCATGGTGACGGTGGGGCAGACGCTCCGAGCACCCAGGAAGTAGGCGGTGTAGCCGGACTTGACCTCGGCGAAGGGGAAAGCGCCCACGTATCCGATGACGGCTTCCTCTTGCTTGATGGTGCCGTCGTCAATGAGCTGCTGCAGTTTCATGCCGGCCACGACGCCGGCCAGGTAACGGCCCTCATAGATGTTGGCGAAAGCGTTGTGGGTGTTTTCCAGACCGTCGCCCCAGGAGGCCTGGTTGGTGCAGGCGACAAACTGAATCTCGGGGTAGTCGGGGGCAACCTTCAGCATGTAGTCCTCAAAGCCGAAGGAGTTGTTGAAGATGACCTTGCAGTCAGCGGCGGCCAGCTCGCGGTTGGCGTCCTCGCAGGCGTCGCCTTCCGGGACGTTCCACTTGACAACCCATTCCACGTTGATGCCCTTGGCTTCCAGAGCCTTGGTGGCGGCGTCCTTGCCGCGGATGAAGTTGTAGGTGTAGCCCTGGTCGTTCTCGTCGCCGATGCAGATCAGGCCGACCTTGACGGTCTTGGCAGCGGGCTTGTCGCCGGTCTCGGTCTTGTTGCCGGTGTCGGCTTTGCTGCCGGTTTCAGTGTTGTTGCCGGAGTCAGGCTTGTTTTCCTCGGCGCAGCCCACAAACAGAGCGGCGACCAGCGCCAGGCAGAGAATCAATGCGAGAATCTTTTTCACGATTTTTTCCTCCTTGTTTCATACCCTTTTCCAATTTGCGCGGGGCGAATCCCCACTTGAATATCATAGCACAAAGAGCTGCTGTTTTCAAGTTTTTTGTATAAAAAATTCGGCCTGCGCTTCCCGGGATGGAAGCGCGGGCCGAGGGGGAAAGCTGATCGTGTTTGGTTCAATCTGAGGACCAGTGTGAGATTTTTCATGTTTTCAAATGGCAATTTGAAAACACCGCAAATTCTCAATTCTCAATTGTCAATTGTCAACTCTCCGCCTGATAGGGCACGTTCGCCATGGGGGCGGTCCAGTACTCCTCGTTGTAGATGTCCCGGAAGAGGTAGGTGGCAGTGGCCTTTTCGTAGTGATCCAGAACCACATAGCTGACCTGCATATTTTCGGACCAGGTCATTTCCTCGCCGTAGCGGTAGCTGTTCTGGTAGTCTCCATTATAGCTGTAGTAGTCGCAGACGAACTCGATCTTGTCGCCAGCTTCCAGCTCGGCGTTCTTGGCCACGGCCTCGGTCTCGCCGTTCACGTAGTCGTAGCGGACGCCGGCGATGTAGTCCCGGAGGGAATTGCCGGTGCTCACGTCGTTCTCAAAGACCAGCAGCAGGTTGGCCCGTTCGCCGTTCAGCAGGCAGGGGACCCGGCCGGTGGTGATCATTTTGCCGCCCTCCACCAGGGTGTCCTCATAGTAGAAGGGGACGGGCTGGTTGTTGATGGCAACCCAGGTGCAGTCGTACTCGCCCACCAGGGCACCCGTCTCGGTGAAGGCGTACATGGTGTCCAGGCCCAAGTCGATGTAGCCCGCGCCGTCGTCGTAGAACACGTTCAGCAGCAGGTCGTGAACCTGGCTCCACTGCTCCTTGGGCAGCTTCATGACGGTTATGTCATCTTCTTGGGTCCACTGGAGCTTGGAGGCGTCGAAGCGGTTGGCGGCGATGGTCTGCGCGGCGGTGTCCAGGTCGATTTCCCGGCCGAAGAGGCTGCCGCCTCCAAGCAGGCCGGAGAGCAGACCGCCGATGTCGCCGGAGAGGGCGCCGGAGGAGCTGGACTGGCCGCCCAGCAGATTGCCCACGCTGAAGCCGGTGGAGTTGGAGCTGGCCTGACCGCCTGTCTCCAGATTGGCGAACTGCTGGATGCAGCGGGAGTAGGAGCTGTCCAGACCGATGGCGTCGTAGGTGGACACGGCGGTCTTCACGTAGCTGGTGCGCTGGTAGGGGAAGAAGATGGAAATACCGTAGGCGTTGGAGATGGAGGAAGAGGTTTTGTTGTACTTCACAGCGCTCAGCAGGTCCTTGGCCAGGGCCTCGCTCTCGGCGGTGCCCAGGTTGTAGCACAGGTGCACCAGGTCGATCTGGTCGATCTTGCTGGAAGTGGCGAACTCCCGGGTGGAGCTTCTGGCGTCGGAGACCTTCTTGTAGTCGGTGCCGGCGATCAGCTTGGAGGTGTCGGTGGCCCAGCTCTTCAGGCTGGCGGGGACGGTGGCGCTGAGCTCCGCCAGGTCCACCACGGAGAGGGTGGTCTTCTGGCCCGCGCAGCGGCGGTTGCACTCGGCCACGAAATCGTCCACGATGTTCTGGCCCAACTCGATGGTGGGCATGGAGGTGTTGGCGGCCAGCTTGGTCAGCCAGTTGGTGTAATACCAGCCGATGCCGGGCTCCGTCTCCTCGGAGGCGATCATGTAGTCGGCAAAGTCGTCCAACATCAGGCCGGTTTCCAGGGTGGCCATCAGGCAGGCGTCGAAGCCGATGAAGTCAAAGGTGGTGCCGGCGTTTTGCAGGGCGGAGCGAATCCCGGACAGGCCCATGGAGCCCAGAGAGGAATTCTTCTCGTCGTAGCCGTAGCCGGACACGGAGCCGCCGCCGTGGTCCCAGAAGATCAGGGCCTGCCGGTTGGCGGGGTAGTTCTTGGTGCAGTAGTTGATGAAGCGGGTGAGGGTGGCGGGCTTCACCAGGGAGTCCTTGCCGTCGTCATCCACCAGCCGGGTGAGGGAGCCGTTTTCGATCTTGTAGATCTGGTTGACGGTGTTGGAGATGCCGTTGATCTTCCACTGCTTGCAGCCGCCGGTGTAGATGATGATGTTTACGTTGGAGTTCAGGCTGGCCTTGGCCATCTCCTGCAGGTCGTTGGAGGCCATGCCGGATTTGGATTCCAGGTCGGTGCCGCACATGTAGACCATGATGGTGAACTTGTCCTGGCCGCCACCCAAAATCTGGGTGCGCTTGGCCCGGGCGCCCTTGACCACGGTGGTGTCCAGCTTGCCGGTGTTGGCGGTGCGGGCCCAGCCGGAGGAGACGGTGCTGCCGCCGGAGAAGCCGCCCAACAGGCCGGAGAGGTCCAGACCGGAGGAAGAGGACGAGGATGATGAGGAGGACGAAGAAGAACCGCCGCCCAGGAAGCCGCCTACGCCGCTGAGGAGGGCGCTGCCCAGACCGCCGGAGGAGCCGCCGCCCAGCAGATTGCCGAAGAGACCGCTGAGTCCGCCGCCGCCCAGCAGGGCTACGGCCAGAACGATGATGATGAGCAGCTTGCCGCCGCCCAGGCCCCGGGTCACGCCCCGCTGGCCGCTCGGATAGGACTGCTGGGAATAGCCGGAACCGCCTGTGCCGGGACGGCTTCCGGGTTTGCCGGAATAGCCCTGGGGCCGGCCCACAGGGCCGGAATTGAGACCTTCGCCCCGTTTGGCAACGGGCTTGCCGGTACCGGTGACGTTCTTGCCTCGGCCGTTGGGATTGACTGCCATAGAAATGACCTCCAATACTTTAGTTTGAAAATCTCCTTTTATTTTATCAAATTATTTCGGGAATTGCAATGCGGAAAAAATCTTTTGTGTGATTCATCAGAAAACTGGGGAACCGAGGGGGGCGCGGCGGAATAGAATGCTGCAAAGGATGATTGCGGGGGGGCTGGGCATGGAAAGAACGCTGGAGGAGCTGCGGCCGGGGGAGCGGGGCACCGTGACCCGGCTTTTGTTGGCCACGGCGCAGACTTCGAGCCTGGCCCGCCTCGGCCTGGGCCCCGGCACGGAGATTCTCTGCCTGCGGCGGACTCCCCTGGGAGACCCGACGGTCTACCGATTCCGGGGAACGGATGTGGCCCTGCGGCGGCGGGAAGCGGGGAGAATATTAGTGAATAGTGAAGAGTAAAGGTGATTTTCAGATTGCCATCTGAAAATCAAATTGAGAATATTTTTCAAATCGAAGATTCGAAAAATACCGAAACTATTCCCTATTCACGCTTCACTTTTCCCTTAAATTATTGATCTGGGAGGAATGGGATTGAAGGTGTCTGTTGCCCTTGCGGGCAATCCCAACGTGGGGAAGTCCACCGTGTTTAACGCTCTGACGGGGCTGCGGCAGCACACGGGAAACTGGACGGGGAAGACCGTGGGCCCGGCCATGGGCTGCTGGGCCCTGGCGGGCATCGACTATGAGGCCGCGGACCTGCCCGGGGTCTATTCCCTCACCGGCGGCACCCCCGAGGAGCGGGTGGCGGCGGAATATCTGGAAGCTCACAGCCCCGACGTGCTGGTGGTTGTGCTGGATGCCACGGCCCTGGAGCGGACTCTGGCTCTGGCCCTGGAGCTTCGGGCCCTTCACCCCAATCTGGTAATCTGCCTGAACCTGATGGACGAGGCGGAGCGGCTGGGCATTGAACCGGACTGCGCCGCCCTCTCCCAGGCGCTGGACGCGCCTGTGGTTCCCACCCGGGCGGACGAAAAGAGAAGCTACGAGATCCTGCGGCATACCATCGCCCTTCTAGCCAAACCCTCCCCTGCTTGCAGGGAAGGGGGAGCGCGCAGCGGTGGAGGGGTCGGTGGAGGGGTCGGCGGCGGGGTCGGCGGCGGGGCGGAAGCCGCCTCCGCCCTTGCCCGCCGCGTCACCGGGGGCACGCCCCGCCCCCGACGGGACTGGGATCGGCTCTTCCTGGGCAAATGGACCGCCTGGCCCATCTTTCTGGCCCTGCTGTTCGGCATTTTCTTTCTGACGGTTCGGGGGGCCAACCTGCCCTCCGCTCTGCTGGAAGCGGGCTTTGATCGGCTGGGCCTGGCCCTGGCCCGGCTTTTATCCGGACTGCCCGCATGGCTCCGGAGTCTGCTGCTGGAGGGAATCTATGCCGCCACGGCCAAGGTGGTGGCGGTGATGCTGCCCCCCATGGCAATCTTTTTCCCGCTGTTTTCTCTGCTGGAGGACCTGGGCTTTCTGCCCCGGGCAGCCCTGCTGCTGGATCGGCCCTTTGCCGCCTGCGGCTCCTGCGGGCGGCAGGGACTCTGCATGTGCATGGGCCTGGGCTGCAACGCCGTGGGCGTCACGGGCTGCCGAATCATCCCCGACGAAAGAGAACGGCTGGCCGCCATGCTCACCAACGCCCTTGTGCCCTGTAACGGCCGCTTTCCCACCCTGATCCTGCTGGCGGGGCTGATTTTGGGCCGGGCAGGCTCCGGCCTGGGGGCGGCGGCCTTTTTGACCGGCTGCATGGCCCTCTCCGGGGCAGTGACTCTGTTGACTACGGCGATTCTCAGGCGGACGATTCTCCGGGGGGAGGGAGCCTCCTTCGTTTTGGAGCTGCCGCCCTTTCGAAAGCCCCGGCTGGGGCAGCTTTTGGTCCGCTCCCTGCTGGACCGGACCATCCGGGTCCTGGGCCGGGCTGTCACTGTGGCGGCCCCGGCGGGGGCGGTGATCTGGCTGCTGGGCAGGCTGAGCCCGGGCGGAACGCCCCTGCTGACCCTGCTTGCCCGGGGCCTGGACCCGGCGGCGGCCTGCATCGGCCTCACCGGGACCCTGCTGCTGGCCTTCTTCCTGAGCTTTCCGGCCAATGAGCTTCTGATTCCTCTGGCGCTGATGATCGCCGGGACGGGGGCCGGAGACCCCGCTGCCCTGTTTTCCCTGCCTACTGCCCTCTGCGCCGCCGTCTTTACCCTCTTCCACTGGCCCTGCTCCACCACGGTGCTGACGCTGTGGCATGAGACCCGGAGCCTCAAATGGACCACCCTGTCGGTGCTGATTCCCACCGGCGTGGGCGCGTTGCTCTGCGCGGGAGTCAATTTGGTGCTGTAATGATAAATTGAGAAGTAAGAAATAACAAGAAGTAAAAAGTAAGAAGTAAGAATTGAGGTGTTTTCAAATTACTATTTGAAAATATTTGAAGGGGACGCGGATTCTTCGCCTTGCTCAGAATGACAGGCACGGAGACGCCCTGCAGCGGCGCACAGTGTGCGCCACAGGACGCACCCATCTGCAGTGCTGGGGCAATCTGTCGCCCCTACGGGGGACGGCGGGCAGAGACGCAAGGCAAGGTCCCGCGCCGCGGGATTCGCGGGCGGAGGATTTCACTGTTTTTTCCGCCACGTCTTGACAATCGGCTTTATTTCCATCATAATGAATGCCGAATCCAGTTTGAAACGAGGGAAAACCCATGCGAATTGTCGATACCTCCCATCAGCTTCTCTCCGCCTTTGCGGCGGGGCAGTTTGACTTGCAAAAATGGGAGGCCTATATGGACGCCTTTGTGCCGGGGGCCAAGCGGCTCTGTCTCGAGGACATGCGGGAGGTTCTGGAGGCGGGCTTTTCCTGGGAAAAGGACTTTTTGCCTGTGCTGAACGCCGTGGCCCGGGATGGGGACAGGCGGGAAGAAGCAATTCGTTCTTTCCGCAGGGTCACGAACCGTCTGGATGAGCGGATTCGGGAGCGCTTCGGCCGGTCCCCGGCGGCGGAGCTGGTGCTTTACCTGGGCCTGTGCAGCGGTGCGGGCTGGGTGACGGAGATCGACCGAAAGCCCGTCGTTTTGTTTGGAATTGAGAAGATTATGGAGCTGAACTGGCAGGGAGAGAACGCCATGATCGGCCTGGTCTACCACGAGCTGGGCCACGTGTACCAGGACTGCTTCGGGGTGCTCCGGCGGGAACCGGTGGCCATGGAGGACCAGATGCTCTGGCAGCTCTTCACCGAGGGCATTGCCATGGTATTTGAACAGGAGATCGTCGGAGACCCCGGCGCGTTCCACCAGTATGACAAGGCTTGGCAACAGTGGTGCGGAGAGAATCTGGGACGGCTGAAGCGGGCCTTCGCCGGGGACCTTCCCACCATGACCCACGAAAATCAGCGGTATTTCGGGGATTGGGTCCGCTTCGAGGGCCGCGGGGACACGGGCTACTATCTGGGAGCTCGGTTCGTGCGGTTTTTGATGGAGCATGAGGACTTTGACAGCCTGATCGGCTGGGACCTGCCAGAGGTAAAGGCGGGGTTTGAACGCTTTTTGCTCATTTAGAGCGTGTCTATTCTGTCGCGCCCTACGCAGGGAAGGGGCGACTGAACAGACACATTTGGAAACAGGAGAATACCATGAACATACTCGCAAATTTTGAAGAAATTGCAGCCCGGTGGCCGGAGAAGACGGCTGTAGCGGACGAGTGCCATGCCTATACCTTTGCCGCGCTTCGGCAGGCCGCGGCCTGCCTGGGCGCCGCGGTGCGGGACCGCCGGCCCAACGGGGGTCCGGTGGGCGTGATCGTGCGCCGGGGGGCGGATACCGCCGTCCTCTTTTTCGCCGCCGTCTACGGAGGCTGCTTTTACGTGCCCTTGGACCCGGATATGCCCCCCCATAAGCTGGAGACCATTCTCCGGGATGCGGGAACCTCCCTGGTTCTGGGGGCCGCAGAGGATGAGAAGCTTCTGGCCGCCGCGGGCTTTGCGGGAGCGCTGCTGACCCAGGCGGAGGCCCGGCCGGAGCCTGCCTCCCTGCCTCCGGTTCCCGACGATGCGCCCCTCTATATGGTCTACACCTCCGGCTCTACCGGAAAGCCCAAGGGCGTTCTGAAAAGCCACGGGGCCATGGCCGACTTCATCCGGGTCTACACGGAGACCTTCGCTCTGACGGGGGAGGAAATCATCGGCAATCAAAATCCCTTTTTCTTCGACGCCGCCGCCAAGGACCTCTACTGCATGGCCTGGACCGGGGCGACCCTGGAGGTCATTCCGGCGGAGAAATTCATCTTCCCGGTGCGGCTGGTGGAGTATCTGAACGCCCGGGAGATCAGCTATATCTGCTGGGTTCCCACGGCCCTGGCCCTGGTGACCCAGCTGAACACCTTCCGGCAGCTCCTGCCTCGGACCCTTCGCAGCGTCTTCTTTGTGGGAGAGCCCTTTCCGATGAAGCAGCTTCACAAGTGGCTGACCTCCCTGCCGGGGATTCGTTATGTAAACCTTTACGGTTCCACGGAGCTGGCGGGGATCTGCTGCGCCTACGAGATTCCCCGGGGGGAGCTGCCCGACAGCCTGCCCATGGGGAAGCCTCTGGCCAATTGCCGGGTGTTCCTCCATACGGAGGCGGGCTTCACGACGGAGCCCGGCGTGCTGGGGGAGCTCTGGGTTGCCGGTCCGACCCTGGCACTGGAATACTACCGGGACCCGGAGAAGACGGCTGCGGTCTTTTCCGTGGAAGAGCTGCCCGACGGCACCCGGGCCAGGGTGCTGCGGTCCGGCGACCTGGCCCAATATGACGGGGCCGGGAACCTGGTCTTTGTTTCCCGGAAGGACTTTCAGATCAAGCACATGGGCCGACGGATCGAGCTGGGGGAGATCGAGGCGGTGGCGGAGACCCTTCCGGAGATTGCCCGCTGCTGCTGCCTCTACAACGAGGCAAAAAAGCGGATCGAGCTGTTCTGTGCCATGAACAACCCATACAAGGATGCAGGGACAAGCACTGCTTTTCCGCCGCCCCATGAAAACGTAGGGACAAGCATTGCTTGTCCGCCTGCCCAGGCTCCCATCGACGGCAAAACCATCCAATCCCGTCTGCGCCCCCTGCTGTCGGACTACATGCTTCCGGCAAAGGTTCACATTTTGGACAGCCTGCCCACCAATCCCAACGGCAAGCTCCACCGGCAGGCCATGCGGGAAATGATGCAGCAATAAGAAAACAGGCGGAACGCGCTGCGTTCCGCCTGTTTCGTTACAAAACTCAGATGGGTTGATCTCGCAGGAAAAGCACGCCCAGCGTATTCGGGCCGCAGTGGGAGCAAATGGTGCTGCCTGCATGGGTGACGTGGATATTGGGGAAATCACCCAGACTCCGAAGCTTCTGCACGCAGGCCTCCACAACGTCGGGAGCGCAGCCGCCGTGGGTGATGAAAACGTGGCGCTTGTCGATGTTGCTGCCGTCCCCGATCCGGTCGGCCAGGTACTGCAGCAGCACGGCCTCGAACTTGCCCCGGTATTTCTTGCCGACGGTCATTTTGCCGTTCTTGACAATGATACAGGGCTTGAACTTCATCAGGTTTGCGCCCAGCATGGCCACAGTGGAGCAGCGGCCGCCCTTGTGGAGAAACTCCAGACTGTCGATGACGAAGGTGACGTCCACGTAGGCGGTGAGACGCCGACACTCCTCGGCAATGGCCGCGGCCTCCATGCCCTGCTCTGCCAGCTCCGCCGCGCGAAGCACCAGCAGACCTCCGCCGGTGGAGAGGTTCCGGGTGTCTACCACGTGGACATTTTCAAACTCCTCCGCGGCGATCAAACAGTTCTGATAGGTGCAGGACATATCCGCGCTGATGGTGAAGTGGACGATATGGTATCCCTGTTCCACGTATTTGCGGAAGAACTCGGTGCAGTCCGCCAGACTGGGGGCCGCCGTCTTGGGCAGATTTTTTTTCTGCTCATAGTTGCGATAAATCATTTCGGGGGTTATGTCCAGCCCGTCCTTGTGGTCTACGTCGTTCAGGCTGACAACCAGGGGAAGCACGGGGATGTTGTACTGGGCCAGCAGATCCGGGCCCAGGTCGGTGGTGCTGTCGCTGGTGATCAAAATCTTCTCAGCCATGGGAATAGCTCCTTACAATCAAATTAACTCCCGATAATATACTATAAGTTCCGTAAAAAATCAAGTGTTTTTGATTGTTTTTCCCAGACCTTGACCGTTTCGCCGGAGGGCGATCCTGGGGCGCTTTGGAACAAAACCCCTCGTCCGATTGCCGGTTCGGGTTACTTTGCTTCCTCGGGCTTCCCGGGCAGCTTCTCGATGCTGCCGCCGGTGGACAGGTCCTTGTCCGCCAGAAGCATGAGCTTTTCCGCCAGGAGCCGGGAAAACCCGCCGATGATGGCGGAGGAGACGATCAGCTCCTCCGTCTGCTCCGTGGAGAAGGGGGTGGTTTCCGCGTGGTCCAGGATGGGCCCTGCCACGCCCCGAACCTGCTGGACAAAGTAGGATGCGGCAAGGGCGTGCCGGGCGGCGTAGGTGGTGTAAAACTCCCGAACCTCCTCCTCGGAGAGGCCCGTGGGCAGGAGCTTCTGGATCAGCGCAATGCTGAGCCCCTGCTTCAGGGTGCAGATCACCAGCAGATAGGCGATGTGGATCCGGTAATAGCGCTTCTTCACGGGCTCCGGCATGATCTTCATCCGCACGTAGTTGTTGATGGCGGCGGAGGTGATGAGCTCCTCCTCCTTCAGCTCCGGGGGCAGATAGTCCACGTACTGCCGCAGCAGGAGAATGACCTGCTCCATATACAGGCCCAGATCCGGGATTTGATCCCAGGCGGGCAGCCGGTAGTTGTTGAGATAGGTTTCCCAGCGGCGGAGCTTCCCCGCCACCAGCGGTTTATCGTAATTCATTTCAAACCCTCCTGACGGGTACTTCATCTGCTCTGCAAAATGTGTTACAAATAGTATAATACCACAGAATTTCCCCAAAAGCAACGGGTAATCCCGCGTTTTCATCTATTGACATAGAGCACTGTATATGGTAAGATAATGCAGAATATTAGATCATATCGCTTTTGTGATTAATTTGGTCTGCGCGGCTTGTGCCGCGGAAAGGAGCGTCTATGTCCGAATACGTCATCATTACCGATTCCTCCTGCGATATTATGCCGGATCTGCTGGCAAAGTGGGAGGTGCCCTTCGTCAGTCTCACCGTAAAGTTTGACGAGGATGCCGAGAGCTTCGGCAACTATGATATGCCCTTTGACCAATTCTATGACCGGATGCGGAAGGGCAGCGTAGCCCGGACCGCCGCTGCCAACATGGAAACCTTCAAGGAGGCCTTTGAGCCGTATCTGAAGCAGGGGAAGGATCTGCTCTACGTCGCCTTCTCCTCCGGACTCAGCACCACGGCCAACTCCGCCGTCATGGCAGCCCGGGAGCTGATGGAGGCCTATCCCGGCAGGAAGGTCCTGGTGGAGGACAGCTTTTCCGCCTCCGCAGGCTTCGGCCTGTTGGTCTACCTGACGGTGCAGGAAAAGCGGAAGGGCGCCACCCTGGAGGAGGCGGCCAAATTCGTGGAGGACACTGTGCCCCACCTGTGCCACTGGTTCACCGTGGACGACCTGGTCTACCTGAAGCGGGGCGGCCGGGTCAGCGCGGCCAAGGCCTTCGTGGGGGGACTGCTGAACATCAAGCCCGTGCTGCACATGGACAATCCCGGCCACCTCATCAATATGTTCAAGGCCCGGGGCCGCCATGCCTCCATCAAGGCCCTGGCGGACAAGTACGGGGAGCTGGCCCTGAACCCCGGCAAGGATACGGTCTTTATCTCCCACGGCGACTGCATCGAGGACGCGAAGCTGCTGGAGCAGATGCTGCAGGAGCGCTACGGTGCCTCCGTGGAGTTGATCACCTACGTGGGGCCTGTCATCGGCTCTCACTCCGGCCCCGGCACTCTGGCCCTGTTCTTCCTGGGCCGGGAGCGCTGATGGCCCGCCGTACCCCCCTGGATCAGCGGAGCCTGCCCAACTATACCCGCGGGGAGGAGCTGTTCAACTTCGTCTCCCACGTGGCGGGGGGCGGCATCGCGGTGGTGCTGCTGTTCCTCGTGGTGATCCGCGCCTGCCTGCACCGGGACCCCTGGGCCATCGTGGGCAGCGCGGTCTACGGCCTGTCCCTGGTGAGCGTCTACACCATTTCCGGGGTCTACCACGGTCTGCGGCCCAACAAGGCCAAGAAGGTCATGCAGGTGCTGGACCATTGCACCATCTATTTTCTGATTTTCGGCTCCTATCTTCCGATTTTGCTCTGCTCCATCCGCCGGGAGTCTCCCGTGACGGCCTGGGTGTTGTTTGGCGTCATTGCGGCCATTATGGCTCTGGCGGTGACTTTGACGGCCATTGACCTGAAAAAATACCGGGTTATCTCCATGATCTGCTACATCGGCCTGGGCTGGTGCATCGTCTTTGCCGCTCCCGTGGCCATCCGGGCCATTCCCACGCCGGGGCTGATCTGGCTCCTGGCGGGGGGCGTCGCCTACACCGTTGGGGCCATCCTCTACGGCATCGGGGTCCACAAGCGCTACATGCACGCGGTGTTCCACCTCTTCGTCATCCTGGGCTCTGTGCTGCAATTCATCTGCATTTTCTGTTTCGTTATTTAAAATCATAGGGCAGGCTCATGCCCGCGCAGCGGGACGAGCCTGCCCTATGACTATAACCGCGCCCACGGCCCTGCTTGAAAAAAACGATTGCTTTATAGGAGACAATATGGTATGATACTCCTTAGTGCAATATAAGGAGAGATTTCAGTGGAGTATATCATACTGGATATGGAGTGGAACCAGCCCTGGCCCGGGTCCTATGCGGCCCAGCGGCCCCTGCCCATCCACATCAGCGGGGAGGTCATTCAGATCGGCGCGGTGCGGATGCTGGAGGACCAGACCATCGCGGACGAGTTCCAGGTTCTGATTAAGCCCAAGTTTTTCCGTCGGCTCAACAGCCGGGTGGCCAAGCTCACGGGCATCCGGGAGAGCCGCCTGAAGGCCGAGGGCCTGAGCTTTGACGACGCCATCAACGAGTTCTACAACTGGTGCGGGGAGGATTGCGTCTTCCTCACCTGGGGCTTTGACGATATCCCCCTGCTCTCCGGCAATATGATGCTCAACGGCTACGATCCGGTATGGATTCAGCACTGGTATAACGCCCAGATGATCTTCAATGCCCAGACCGGCTCCGGCAATAACCAGAAGGCCCTCTCCACCGCCCTGGAAATGCTGGGAATCGAGGCCACCCGCCAGGCCCACGACGCTTTGGGGGACGCCTACCACACCGCCCAGATCTGCGCGAAGCTGGACTTGAAAAAGGGCATCGAGGAATACCACGGCTCCCTGCGGGAGCACGAGGACGGGCTCCACGGGGCCAATGTCCCCGGCTGCGTCAGCCGCAGGGTCTTCCACGACTATGAGGACAAGTCCGCCGCCATGGGGGACATGGGGGGCAAGGAGAACCTCTGCCCGGTCTGCGGCAAGGAAATGACCTGCCAGGGCTGGCACACCCAGCCGGGCCGCCGCTATCTCTCCCGGAATACCTGCCCGGACCACGGGGACTACATCGTCCGCATCCGCTTTGAGCGGGATCGGGACGGGAGCCTGAAGGTCTGCCGCCTGGTCTACGACCAGAGCTCTGCGCTGGCGGAAAACTACGAGGAAGAAATCGCCAAAAAGGCGAAAAAGCGCCCCCGCCGCCGGCGGAAGCGCACCAAAACGGAGTTATAAGACCCGGAATACCCTACCCGCCCGGACGGGGGACGGCGCCTTCTCTTGCCGCTGCAAGAAAAGACGCCGTCCCCCTGTCTGTTCCAGGTAATTTCCTGCTCCGAGGCTTGCCGGTTTTTCAAAAAATACTGTACAAACCTTAATTCATGTGGTATAATAACACGAAAATATTTTGAACAGAAAGGAAGATCAATTTATGAGCGTGAAACTGACTCCCGCCGAAATGGCAAAGTACATTGATCACACCTATCTCAAACCCCAGGCCAGCGTGGCCGACATCATCCGCATCTGCGACGAGGCCAAAGCCATGAACACCGCCTCCGTCTGCGTGAATCCCAGCTATATCAAGCTGGTGGCCCAGGAGCTGGAGGGCACCGACGTGACGCCCTGCTGCGTCATCGGTTTCCCCTTGGGCGCCACCACCCCCAACGTCAAGGCCTTTGAGGCCGCCGAGGCCGTGGCCAACGGCGCCGGCGAGGTGGATATGGTCATCAACCTGGGCGCCGTCAAGTCTGGCGACTGGGCTCTGGTGGAGCGGGATATTGCCGCCGTGGTCACTGCCGTGGACGGCGAGGCTGCGGTCAAGGTCATCATTGAGACCTGCCTGCTCACCGACGAGGAGAAGGTTCTGGCCTGCCAGGCTGCCAAGCGGGTGGGCGCGGACTTCGTGAAGACCTCCACCGGCTTCTCCACCGGCGGCGCCACCGCAGCCGACGTGAAGCTGATGCGCCAGACCGTGGGTCCCGAGATGGGCGTCAAAGCCTCCGGCGGCGTGCGGACCTATGAGGACGCCGTTGCCATGATTGAAGCGGGCGCTTCCCGTCTGGGCGCCTCCTCCGGCAAGGCCATCATTGAGGGCTGCCGGTAGAGCCTGTAGGGACGAGATTCGCAATTGAGAATTGAGAGTTGAGAATTGAGAATGAATGTATTTTTCAAATTGCCATTTGAAAAATAGGATGATATCCGGATCGAAACCGTTTGAGCATTTGGAAAGTCCGTGTTTTTTCAATATCGTTCAAATTTCAATTTGAACGATACCACAATTCTCAATTCTCAATTCTCAATTCTCAACTCTCACCTCTTTCGCCCTCTGCACCGATGCATGAAAGAATAATGTACAAGGAGGATATTTCCAATATGAGAACCCCTATGATTGCCGGCAACTGGAAAATGAACAAGACCCCCGCTGAGACCAGAGCCCTGATCGAGGATCTGAAAAAGCTGGAAAACCGCAGCGGCGCGGAAGTTGTCGTCTGCCCCATGACCGTTTCCCTGACGGCTGCCGCCGAGGCCCTGAAGGGCAGCGCCATTCACCTGGGAGCCCAGAACGTCCACTTTGCCGATAACGGCGCCTACACCGGCGAGTGCAATGCCGCCGCCCTGAAGGAGCTGGGCGTGGAGTACGTCATCATCGGCCATTCCGAGCGCCGCCAGTACTTCGGCGAAACCGACGTCACCGTGAACCAGCGGACTTTGAAGGCCCTGGAAGCGGGCCTGAAGCCCATTGTCTGCGTGGGCGAGAGCCTGGAGCAGAAGCAGCAGGGCATCACCAACGAGGTGGTTTGCATGCAGACCAAGGTTGCCCTCCTGAACGTGGGGGAGAAGATCGACGACGTAATCATCGCCTATGAGCCTGTCTGGGCTATCGGCACCGGCCTCACCGCCACCCCCGAGGACGCCAACGCCACCATCGGCGCCATCCGCGGCGCCATCCGGGAGGTCTGCGGCGACGCGGCGGACCGGGTCCGCATCCTCTACGGCGGCTCCATGAACGCCAAGAACGCCCACGACCTGATGGCCCAGCCCGAGATCGACGGCGGCCTCATCGGCGGCGCTTCCCTGGCAGCCGAAAAGTTTGACGGCGTGATTAACTTCAACTGAGTTTCCGTAGCGGCGCACTAAGGTAGCGCCATCGTAGAGCATTGACCCGCGGCGCACCTTTGTGCGCCGCTGCACAGACTATTCATGGAAGGAAAGAAATACTATGTCCGGACATTCCAAATGGCATAACATCCAAAAGACCAAGGGCGCCCAGGACGCCAAGCGCGCCGCCGCCTTTACCAAGATCGCCAAGGAAATGATCGTCGCCGTCAAGGAAGGCGGCGGCTCCACCGATCCCAACAACAACTCCCGCCTCGCCACCGTCATCACCAAGGCCAAGGCTGCCAATATGCCCAACGACAACATCAAGCGTGTCCTGGAGCGGGCTGCCGGCGCGGGCCAGGGGGACAACTACGAGTCCATCACCTACGAAGGCTACGGCCCCAGCGGTGTGGCCGTGATCGTGGAGACCATGACCGACTCCCGCAACCGTACCGCGGGCAACGTCCGCCACCACTTCGATAAGTTCGGCGGCAACATGGGCGCTTCCGGCTGCGTGGCCTGGAACTTCACCAAGAAGGGCGTTCTGGTCATCGACAACGAGGACGGCGACTATGAAGAGGACGAGGTCATGATGGACGCCCTGGACGCGGGCGCCGCCGACTTCGAGCCCGACGAGGACGTCTTCACTGTCTATACCGACCCCGACGACTTCAACGCCGTGGCCGAGGCCCTGGGCAAGAAGTACAGCTTCGTTTCCGCCCAGATCGAGCAGGTTCCCAACGAGTACAAGAGGCTGGAGTCCGAGGACGACATCAAGATGATGGAAAAGCTCATCGACGCCTTCGAGGACGACGACGACGTGCAGAACGTCTGGCACAACTGGGACAGAGACTGATTGCAAAAACGATACGCCGAAAGCACACCTCCCCGCCCAGCGGGGAGGCGCTTTTACGGCTGTTTTATGGAGATACGACAATGGACGAGCTGCTTGCCATCCTGAACGACATCAATCCCGACGTGGATTACGAGACAGAGGACCGGCTGATCGACGGAAAGATTTTCGACTCCTTCAGCATCATTTCTCTGATTTCCGCCATTTCTGAGGCCTTTGACATTGAGCTGGGGCCGGAGCATCTGATTCCCGAGAACTTCAACAGCGCAAAGGCTATGTGGAGCATGATCCAGTCCGTTCTGGATGAGGAATAAGGTCTCATGAGTATTGTCTCCGTTTCCTTTTTGGCCTTTGCCCTGGGGCTCTGCATCCTTTGGTTCCTGGTGCCGAAGCGGATGCAGTGGTGGGTCCTGCTGGCCTTCAGTCTGGGCTTTTACGCCTTGGGCGGCCTGGAGAATCTGCCCTGGCTGCTGCTGACCGCGCTTTCCGTCTGGTGGACGGCCCAGAGAATCCAGGCCCATGCCGACGGGGAGAAGGAATGGCTGGCGGCGCACAAAGCCGACGCTGCCAAGGAAGAGCGGGCCGCCCGGAAGGCAAAGGGAAAAAAGACCCGCCGCCGGCTCCTGATCGGCTGCGTGCTGCTGAACATCGGGGTGCTCTGCGCCTTCAAATACGTCCACTTTCTGCTGGCTCAGGCGAATCAGATTGCCGGTCTCTTCGGCGGTGCGGTCTATGACAGTGTCTGCTGGATCGTCCCCCTGGGCATTTCCTTCTACACCTTCCAGACGGTGGGCTATCTCTGCGACGTGTACTGGGGCAGGGTCCGGGCGGAGCGCAATCCGCTGAAGCTCCTGCTCTTTACCTCTTTCTTCCCGCAAATCACCCAAGGCCCCATTTCGGCCTGGAACGACCTTGCGGGTCAGCTTTTTGCGCCGCACAGCCTGGACTACGAGGGCTTCTCCAAGGGTGCGCAGCGTCTGATCTGGGGTTTTTTCAAGAAGATGGTGGTGGCGAATATCCTGTCGGTCTACGTGCAGGACGTCTTTGCCAACTATGACTCCTACCTTGGGCTGACGGTCTTCCTGGGGGCCCTGTGCTACGCGGCCCAGATCTACGCGGATTTTTCCGGCTACATGGACATCATGTGCGGCCTGTGTCAGATATTGGGCATTCGGCTGACGGAGAACTTCAACCGGCCCTATTTCTCCAAATCCATTGCCGAATACTGGCGCCGCTGGCACATCAGCCTGGGCGTCTGGTTTAAAAACTACGTCTATTATCCCATCGCTATGGCCAAGTGGAACCAGCGCCTGGGTAAGGCGGCCAAAAAGCGCCTGGGCAAGGCCTTCGGCGCCTACCTGCCCGCTACGATGGCCCTGGTGGCAACCTGGCTTGCCACCGGCCTCTGGCACGGGGCCAGCTGGAGCTACATCGCCTGGGGCGGCGTGAACGGCCTGTTCATCATCTTCTCCATGTGGATGGAGGGACCCTACGCCAGGTGGAAAAAGGCTCTGCATATCCGGGAGGACGCCCGGCTCTGGCGGTGCTTCCAGGTGGGCCGGACCTTTTTGCTGGTGACCTTCATCAAGGTCTTGCCGGAGGTGGGCACCCTGGGGGACGGCCTTGGCCTGTGGAGGCGTATTTTTACGGCCCCCGGCCTGCCCCGCTCCATGAAGGAGCTCCTGCCCTTTGTGGACAGCTATCGCAATCTGGCTGCCGTTCTGCTGGGCGTCGGCCTGATGCTTCTGGTGAGCCTGCTCCAGCGCAAGGGCTCCGTCCGAGGGCTGATGGAGCGGAAGCTGCCTTATCTGTTGCGGATATTCATCTTCGTGGTGCTGTTTTTCCTGATCGTTTATTTTGGCGTACCCGCATCCGGCGGACTGGGGGATTTCATGTATGCGCAGTTTTAAGAGAATCCTGCAGACCGTCGGCATCTTTCTGCTGATGGTCTGCCTGCTCAGCGTCGGCTTCGGGGTGCTGTATTTCCAGGGAGAATGCTACCTGTACCAGGACGCCCGGGAGCGGGAGAAGCTCAGCGGGACGCTGACCCTGGTGGGCTGTGGGGCCTCCTACATGTTCTTTGGCTTCCGACCCGACGTCTTTGACCGGGACTATCCCGGCGTCAGCTATAATCTCTCCGGCCTGCGGCTGACCATGAACGGCAGATACGAGCTGCTGAAGCTGGAGCTGGAGCGTAATCCCATCAAGACGGTTTTGCTGGAGGTTTCCTCCGACACCCTGATCCGGACCCGGGACAATGACGGCGTGGAGGGAGATTTGCAGGTTTTGGGCAGACTGACAGGCATGGACCGCCTGCGCTATTTCTTCCAAAATTTTTCTGTTTCCGAGTACCCGGCGGTCTACTACGACATTGTGTACCGGGGCATCGAGAACGGAGCGGCTCTGTTGAAGGGGGAGTACCGGAAGCGGAACAGCTATCTGATGCGGGGCTATTTCTCCAACGTGCAGCACGGCATCTACATCTCGCCCTGGCTCAAGTCGAACTATCATACGGAGTCCCTGGAGGAAAGCATTCAGCCCGAGGACACGGAGGGCCTGAAAAAGGTTGCCCAGCTCTGCCGGGATCACGGTGCGGAGCTGATTCTGGTGGACCTGCCCAAGACGGAGCTGTATAACTGCAAATACAACAACCATCAGGTTTATCACGCCTGGTTTGCCAACTTCGCGGCGGAGGAGAATATCGAGTATTACGATTTCAATCTCTACCGCTGGAAATGGGCGCTGGTGCCGGATCCGGACTGCTTCGGAGACGAGACGCACCTGATAGACTCAGGCGCACAGCGCTTCACGGAATTTTTGGCGGAATTTCTCAATCGCCGGGACCGGGGAGAGGATGTCAGCCTGGATTTTTACCTGGACTACCGGGACAGAGACCGGGCCTGCGGCTATATCGGAACGGACTCCATCGGCAAGAGAGAAAAATAATCCCAAAAAAGAGTTGGGAATTCGGAAAAAACTCTTGACATTTTCGGAAAACGTGCTATAATCATATTCGCTCCGCAGGGAGCAAGACAAATGAATCAGTTGGTGTTGATTGGCTTGAGGGTCCACCTGTTCCCATCCCGAACACAGAAGTTAAGCTCAAGTTCGTCGACGATAGTATGCGGGCGACTGCATGTGAAAATAGATAACGCCAACATTCATATTCCTCCTTAGCTCAGTCGGTAGAGCGACGGACTGTTAATCCGTGTGTCGTTGGTTCGAGTCCAACAGGGGGAGCCAGCAAGAAGAGCATCGCTTCCGCGGTGCTCTTTTTGTCATACGAAAACCCCACGCTAGGCGTGGGTGGTTCGGAAGCGCTTAAAGCTATACAACAGGACAAAAAAACTCCTTTTGGTGCTATAATGAGCTTGCGGTCTGGCAACTGCAAGGAAGCACCA